>Ga0136652_1000094_pt1 | contig 49917 bp, 51 predicted proteins | sample ConPoolayeEmetaG_FD_94864 | JGI IMG/M metagenome (GOLD analysis project Ga0136652, IMG submission 94864) | Hot spring microbial mat communities from California, USA to study Microbial Dark Matter (Phase II) - Cone Pool mat layer E metaG... ...
AATCCGATGGATATTGAGAGAGATGAAGAAAGGTGAACTATCTGTTTATCAGATAGCAAAACTTCAGAACGTATCCCAAAGATGGGTGAGGCAGCTACCAAGAAAATATGCCAACATCCCGTTTTTAGGACAAAAAGAAACACTTATAAATCTCACAATTAATAGCTTAGATGTGATGACTATGAATATTGGAAAGGCGTTTGGTTTGGCAAAACTACCTGTCCTGGCTATTATTGGACTTGGGTTATTGGCGTCATTGATAAGCGTGGTCCCAATAGTTCAATTTTTAATGTGCCTATTAGGGTTACCATTGCTCATCATCAACATTATCCTGTACGCCTATATAGGTTATCTCATCGCAAAAGGAGGCCTTGAGATAGTCGACAGCGCAGCAATTGGTGCGCTTACCGCTCTTGTGTCCGGAGTTATAGGCATGATAATTTCGTTAGTTGCAAGTATGCTTGGTATGGGAGTCGACGTGGCAACCGGAGGCGATGTTGCAAGTAGCGCTCTTGGCGTTGGAATTGGGGTTATCGCTTCAATAATTGGAATCATAATAAAAATGATAATTGGTGCGGTAATCGCAGTGATCGGACATATTATCGGCGGCGCTGCTATGAAGAAGTAATTTTTTTTCTTTTTCCTATTTTTTAACTTATCTCTATTTGAGCCAATCTACAATCAGTGGAAGTAGGGGCTCTTCCTTGTTCTTTGTTGCATTAAATAAATCGGTACCGTGAGAAGAGATCCCATAATATATCTTAAGCACCTTTTTATCAGATGGGGAATTTGCATGTATAGTATTCGCAGACACCATAGAATAACTGTCTTCAGAAGCAGCGACAATGTATAGCTCATGAAGATATGTTTGCGCCTCTTCGGTTATATCGAAATTGCGATACGCGGTGCCAGGCGAAATCATAACTACCTTCGCAACCTCACCGTGGCTCGCTGCATAATCTATTGCAATCGAGCTACCGATACTCGCGCCTACGAGATAATAAGTAGTAATTGACGGCCTTGAAACGCTAAGATAATCCTTAAGTGCACTCAAATCGTTTTTTGATGCGCGAAAATCTCCTGTTTGAAATGCTTGATAGGTTCCTAGATTCGTGCTTTTTCCATGACCACGCATGTCCAGGGCTACTATATCCGCACCAGGAATAGCAGTATGAAGCAGGGGGATAAGCTCGTTATAACTATTTCTATCCTTACCCAATTGCGGTATTAGCACTATAACCTTTGTTGGTCTCGAATTCTGGTTAGAACCTGAGTAATACAACGTACCGTAAATCTTCCAACCATCTTTCGTCGTGAAGTATATTTCCTTGTGAGCTATAGCAGTCAGCGCATCGATCTCTGTAGTTGAAGATGGAGTTGTTCCACTTGTCTGCGTACCTTCATTAACAGTTTCATTACTGATTTCTCCAGCCTGTTGAATTTCAGTTTCGCTAACTGTGATGTTTACAACAACAGGTGCTTCTTCCCCACTAACGCCTTCTCTCTGAGGAGTTATGCAACCAAACAGAAAGATAGGCAGAAACACCATCCATGCAACAAAGAAGATTTTATTCATACTCATACTCTTAGGTTAGGCTAATGCAAATTAAAAAACATTACTATCACCTTAGCAATATGGAATATGAAGCACCCAAACAAGCAATGGAATTTGCTGAGAATGATTCAAGCAGGGAAAGAGAAGATAGAAGGGCTCTTCTTAAAAAAGGCAGCTTTTTAAATGTTTTTATCGAAAATAAACGATACCTTAAGTCCAGAAGGTGCTAGTCTAAGGATTAGACCTTATAGTTTCACATAATTTTAGGTGATCCTGCTTGGGGAAAAAATCTAAAAAAACAAAGGAGAAAAAAGCGGTGGATGTCCTTTCCTACCACCTTGTTCCTAAGATGGAGATAGTAAGCGAAAATGAAAAAAATCGAATCCTGCAGAAGTACGAAATAACACCAGAGCAACTTCCGAAGATGCTTACAAGCGATCCGTCTGTTATTGCACTAGGCGCAAAAAAAAGCGACGTTATAAAAATATATCGAGAGGACAAGACTGGAAAGTATCTTGCTTATAAAATTGTGGTAGAAGGGTAGGGCGAGCTAGTCTTTACCCAATACTTATTCGTCCACAGAAAAAAATAAAATATAAAAAAGATAGAGGGGTTTTTCGATGATAGAAGCACTTGTAAGCTCTTATTTCAGGAGTAATAGTCCAGTCAGTCAGCAGTTACAATCCTACAATAAATTTATTGATGTCGGCCTCCAGCAAGTCATAGACAGGATAGGAACGATACAGACAAATGTTGAAGGCTTTGAACTAAAGCTTGGAAAGATAAGGGTGGAACAGCCACGATACTATGAGGTAAGGGGTGGCTACAGGCATATACTGCCGCAAGAGGCGAGACTTAGAAACATAACATATTCCTCCCCGCTGTTTCTGGAAATCATACCCGTTTTTAATGGGATAGAAAGACCTACATATGCAGATGTTTTTATAGGTGAAATTCCAGTGATGGTAAAATCAAAGCTCTGTTATTTATCAGGTATGAGCAGGAATGAGCTTATAGAAAATGGCGAGGATCCAGACGATCCGGGAGGATATTTTATCATCAACGGCTCGGAAAGGGTTTTGGTTAGTATAGAAGACCTTGTACCTAATAAACTTATGGTTACAAAGGAAAGAAACGGGATAATATCTAAGATTTTCTCTACGCGTTTTGGTTTTAGGGCTAGATGTGTTGTTGAGAGAAATAATGAAGGTCTTTTTACAGTGGAGTTCCCTTCAACGCCTCCAGGCATAACGCTTGTGCAGATGCTTAGGGTGCTTGGTCTTCCAAGTGATAAAGAGATAAAGGAAGCATTCTCTCAGGATGAAATAATAAAAAATGACATAATATTAAATCTATCCGAAGACAGTTCTAAAACAAAAGAGGAAGCAATAGACAGCCTAAGCAGAAAATTATCCCCGGGCCAGCCACCAGAGTTTAGGTTAACGAGAATGGAAAATCTAATAGACAATTACCTCCTTCCGCATATTGGTGTAGAAAAATCAAAGAGAATAGAAAAAGCGCGATTCTTGATAACAATGGCTGAAAGGGCAACGAGGGTTGCCTATAAACAGATGGCGCCAGATGATAAGGACCATTATTCCAACAAGAGGGTAAAACTAGCCGGAGACCTTATGGAAGAACTCTTCAGATATGCATTTCAATTTCTTGTGAAGGATCTTATCTACCAGGCCTCACGGGCAGATGCACGCGGTCGTAGATTGCAGGTTCACACGCTTGTAAGGCAAGATGCTATGGCTGATAGAATAAGATACGCGATGGCGACTGGAAATTGGATTGCGGGACAAACTGGGGTCTCGCAGCTCTTGGACAGGGTAAGCTATCTTTCGACTTTGTCGCATCTTAGAAGGGTGATCTCCCCCCTAAGCAAAAAACATCCTCACTTTAAGGCGAGAGATCTCCATGGTACTCATTTGGGTAAGCTTTGCCCGAACGAAACTCCAGAAGGCCCAAGCTGCTCGCTTGTAAAAAATATAGCAGTAATGGCAGAGGTCTCGACAGGAGTAGAGGACGATGAAATAATGCGCATTCTAAAGTCCTATGATGTAAAAGAATAGGTGACCGCTATGGTACGAAAAAAACTAAAGGTATCGGAAAAAACTGCGGTTTATCTAAACGGAAAACTTGTCGGTTATCACCATGATGGAAAAAACCTTGCGCAGAGGCTCAGAGAAAGAAGAAGGATGAATGAGTTAAATTATCAGATAAATATTTATCTTAACGAAAAGCTTAACGAGCTTCATATCATATCTGACAAAGGAAGAGTTAGGAGGCCATACATAGTAGTTGAAAATGGAAAATCAAGACTTACTCCAGAAATTCTAAACAGAATAAAGAATAACGAACTCAGTTGGCATCATCTTGTTAAGATGGGCATTATTGAGTACTTGGACGCGCAGGAAGAAGAAAACGCTCTCATAGCTTCTAATGAAAAGGAATTAACAAGTGAGCATACTCATTTAGATATAGATCCTGCCAACATATTCGGAGTAGTTGCTTCTGTTCTTCCTTACCCAGAGTACAACTCCTCTCCTAGAATTACAATGGCATGCGCTATGGCGAAACAATCTCTTGGTACATATGCGGTAAATTTTGCTGCGAGGTATGACACGAAAGCTTATGTAATGTATTATCCCCAAGAGCCGCTTGTAAGGACGAACATATATAACGTGCTGAACATGCGGGAAAGAGCAGCGGGCCAGAATTGCGTTGTTGCGCTCGTTAGCTATTATGGGTATAACATGGCCGATGCAATTGTTGTAAATCGATCCGCTATAGAGCGAGGACTTGCGAGAACAGTAATGTTCAAAACATATGAAACAGAGGAAAGACTTTATCCAGGAGGACAAAAGGATACGATAGAGCTTCCGACTGCAGATGTTGTTGGCTACAGAGGAGAGGAGGCTTACGCGCATCTCGACGAAGACGGAATAGTAATTCCGGAAAGTACAGTAACTGGAAAAGATGTTCTAGTTGGTAAAACATCACCGCCGAGATTTCTGGAAGAAATTTCTGTATTTGGAGGAGTGGAAGAAAAGAAAAGAGAAAGCTCTCTCGCATTAAAACCTGGAGAGGAAGGGAAAGTGGACTCCGTGCTAATAACAGAAGGGCCGAGCGGAAATCGTCTCGTGAAAGTAAAGATAAGAACGATAAAGATACCTGAGGCAGGAGATAAACTCGCTTCGAGACACGGGCAGAAGGGAGTAATTGGTTTGTTGGTTCCACAGCACGAAATGCCATTCACAGAAAGCGGGATAGTGCCTGATTTGGTAGTCAATCCCCACGCAATACCAAGCCGTATGACTGCCGGTCATCTTCTTGAAATGCTTGGTGGAAAGGCTGCTTCGATGGTCGGAAGGTTTATGAATGGAAGCGCGTTCACTGGAAATACAGAGGAAGAATACAGGGAGATGCTAAAGAAGATAGGTTTTGATGAATATGGAGAAGAGGTGCTGTACGATCCTAGAACAGGAAAACAAATGAAGGTTAAAATATTCATTGGAGTGATATATTACCAACGCCTCCACCACCTTGTATCAAATAAAATGCATATGAGAAGTCGTGGGCCGGTTCAGCTTCTTACCCACCAACCAACAGAAGGAAGAGCAAGGGAAGGAGGTTTAAGATTTGGAGAGATGGAAAGGGACTGCCTCCTTGGTTACGGCGCGTCTATGCTCATAAAAGAAAGATTACTAGAGGAAAGCGACAAGACAATACAGCTTATCTGTACCGAATGCGGCTCCACTGCAACACACGATTTTGCAAGAAATAGAGATGTCTGTCCGATATGCGGAGGAGAAAATGTAGAACCGATAGAGATGAGCTATGCTTTCAAACTTCTTCTCGATGAAATAAAATCACTATATATATTTCCAAGGCTTTTACTGAAAAAAAAGGGTGCTGAATAAAATAAGAACAAAATAAAAATTGTGTGATGGTGTTATTATGGAGATTCAAAGCGTGCTTGATAAGATAAGATTTTCTATATTCTCTCCAGAAATGGTAAGGAAGATGTCTGCTGCAAAGATAATAGTTCCGGACACTTATGACGATGACGGTTATCCAATAGACGGCGGACTTGTTGATACGCGCCTTGGGGTTGTGGACCCTGGTCTCCGCTGTAAAACCTGCGGAGGACGCGTAAAGGAATGCCCTGGGCATTTTGGCCACATAGACTTAATAAGACCGGTTATTCACGTCGAATTCGTTAAACAGATATATGAGGTGCTAAAAGCAACTTGCCCATCTTGTCATAGAATTATTGGGGAAGCAGCAAAGATTAAACCTTCCGAAGAGACAGCTGTAAAAAAAGAAGAGAAAAAGGAGGAAGAAGAGATACCATCCCTACTAGAAATTGTAGAGAAAGAAAAGGTGGCAGTAAGCGAAGAGGAAAAAGAAGAGGAAGAAACAGTCGAAAGGGCAAAAGGAGCAAAGAGATACTGCCCACACTGCGGAGAGGAACTTCCAGAGATAAAAATACTTAAGCCTACCACGTTCTTAAAAAATGGCGTTTCCATGCTGCCAACGGAAGTAAGGGATTGGCTTGCATCCATAAAAGATGAAGATCTGCGCGCGCTTGGATTCGATCCTGTTTATTCAAGGCCGGAGTGGATGGTTCTTACAGTTCTACCAGTACCGCCTGTAAATGTAAGGCCTTCCATTACTCTAGAAACAGGGGAGCGGAGCGAGGATGATCTTACTCACAAGCTTGTTGACATAATCAGAATAAATCAAAAACTCGAAGCAAACATCAATGCCGGCGCACCGCAATTAATTATCGAGGATCTTTGGGAACTTCTTCAATATCACGTTACAACATATTTCAATAATGAAACTGCTAATATCCCACCAGCAAGGCATAGAAGCGGAAGACCTCTTAAGACCCTTGCACAGAGGCTTAAGGGAAAGGAAGGAAGATTTAGGTACAATCTTTCAGGAAAGAGAGTAAATTTTTCTGCAAGAACTGTTATCTCACCAGATCCGCGTATAAGCATTGATGAGGTTGGTGTTCCCAGAAGAATTGCTGAAGAGCTTACGGTTCCGGTTGCTGTTACGGAATGGAATATTGAGAAAATAAAGAAATACATCCTCGCTGATGATTATCCGAAGGCGCTTTACGTGATAAGAAGCGACGGAAGAAGAGTAAAGGTTGGGGATGACCCAGCACTGAAAAAAGAAATTGCTGAAAACCTTAAGGTTGGTTGGATCGTGGAGAGGCAGATAGAAGACGGAGATATTTCTATATTCAATAGGCAGCCGTCTCTTCATAGAATCTCTATGATGGGGCACCTTGTTAAGGTACTACCTGGTAAAACATTCAGGCTTAACCCCCTTGTTTGTCCGCCGTATAACGCTGATTTTGATGGAGACGAGATGAACCTACACATTATACAGACAGAAGAGGCACAAGCAGAGGTGCGATATCTAATGAAGGTAGAAAAACAAATACTTTCCCCCAGGCATGGTCACGCAATAATAAAACCACAAGAAGATCATGTTTCTGGGCTTTATTTTCTTACTAAAGATGACAGCGAATTTACCAAGGCCGAGGCCGCGAATATGCTCTATCTAATAGGTATAAAAGATTTGCCAGAACCAGATAGGAAAAATGGGATGTATTCTGGTAAGCTTATATTCTCACAAATTCTTCCAAAAGACTTTAGCGTAAGGGTTGCTGAAACTAAGATGGGAGAGGAGGTTGTTGTGAAGAAAGGTTTGCTAATAAAAGGAGCAGTAGAAAGCAAGACCATGGAGGGAGAATTGCTTGAGAAGATATTCATAAAATACGGTCCTGATTTTACGAAGGATTTTCTGAACAAGGCTGCCATTCTTGCACTCGAAGCAATAACAATCCACGGGTTGAGTGTCTCTTTGAAGGATTACACTCTCTCCGAAAAGGCACAAAAGAAAATAGATGAAATAAACGCAAAGATGAATAGAGAGATAGATAATCTTATAATGCAGTATAAGAACAAATCACTCGAAAGAGCGCCAGGCATGACACTTAAGGAGACATTGGAGGCTCTCATTGTACAGATAACCTCGCAGGCAAGAAATGATATGGGAAAAGTTGTAGAGGAGGATTTAACAACAAATAATCCATCAATAATTATGGCAAAGATAGGAGCGAGAGGGAGCCTGCTTAATGCAATTCAGATGTCTGCAGCAGTTGCACAGCAAACTGTAAGAAATAAGAGACCCTCCAGAGGATACAAGGGAAGATTACTTCCTTACTTCACACAAGGTGCGCTCACCGGAAAAGAAAGGGGCTTCGTTTATTCCTCCTTCAGAAATGGCTTGAAGATCTACGAGTTTATTGTGCACGCAATGGGTGGAAGAGAAGCCCTTGTCAATACAGCAATAAGAACGGCGCGCTCTGGCTATATGCAACGTAGGCTGATAAACGCTCTTCAGGATCTTGTTGCTTACGAAGATTTAACAGTTAGAAATGCAGACATGAGCATAGTGCAGTTTATATATGGAGGAGATGGGAAGGATCCGATGTATGCTTCTAAGACTGAACTAATCGATGTAGTAAAACAAGATGATGTTGATACTGCATAGGTGATAATTATGGGCATCGCAAATAAAAACACAACAAAGGCAACGATTTCGCCTTACGAGGGAGTTGGTGTTGTTGCTGCGCAGAGTATAGGTGAACCAGGTACCCAAATGACGATGAGGACGTTTCACTATGCGGGTGTTGCCGAGCACGTACCAACTGGCCTGCCGAGGCTCATAGAAATTGTTGATGCAAAAAAGGAGCCAAAAAAACCAATCATAGACATTTATCTCAAGAAGCAGTATGCGAAAAGTCACACTGAGGCTGAAAGGGTTGCAAAGGAACTTAGCAGCATTTTCGTTTCTGATGTCGCGGATGTTTCCGATGATCTTGAAGAACTCACTATTCGCATTAAATACAGAGAAAAAGATGGTAAGGCACTTGGGGTAACATTCGCTATGCTAAGAAAGATTATAGAAGAAATTTCGGACAATATAAAAATAAGCGGGAATGTCATAACACTAAAGCCAAAAATCATAAAATCAAAAAAGGAAAAAGAGGAAAAGAATATCACTCCTAAATATGTAAGAAGGTTAACAAATAGAATCAAGGAGCATATGGTGAAGGGAGTAGATGGAATTCGCCGTGCAGTAGTAATAAGAAATGAAGAAGGGGAGTATTTTATAAGAGCGAGCGGCTATAATATTCTTGGTGCATGTCAGAACGAATGCGTAGATCAGAGTAGGGTTTATACAAACAACATAAAGGAAATAGAAAATATTTATGGGATAGAGGCAGCTAGAAATGCTATAATTAAGGAAATAAATGATGTTATGGAGATGCAAAAGCTTAATGTTGATATAAGACATATTACACTAATAGCAGACGCAATGACCAATTCTGGAAAGATAAAGTCCATAGGGAGGCATGGGTTAAGCGGTCAAAAAGTTGGCATATTAGGAAGGGCCGCGTTTGAGGAGACAGTAAAACACTTAATAGCCGCAGCTTCTTCAGCCTCTGAAGAGCTTTTGGCTGGAGTAACTGAAAACATAATAGTTGGGCAAACAGTGCCGGTTGGAACCGGAAAGATAAAGTTGTTAATGAAAAGGATAAAATAAACTACGATGTATCTATTTAGAGGAGTGTGGGTCAGATGGTTGAAGAAAAAAAATTGGCCGAAAAAGAAACTGAAAGCGAAGAAAAAGAAACTGAAAAAAAAGAAAAGAAAAAGAAGGTTGTCAGAAGAAGAAAGAGTACAAAGGAGAAGGAAGATCCAATTATTGGTGCGATAAGACTTGCTGTAGAGAGTGGAAAAGTAGCGTTTGGTTCTAGGAGCAGTATGGCGGCTTCTTCTAAAGGAGTAAAATTACTCGTGATAGCAAAAAATGCTCCTGCTGAGATAAGAACGAATGTGTTAGAAATATCAAAAGCATCAAAAACACAAATATTGGAATTTGAAGGAAGTACGATGGAATTAGGTTCTGTTTGCGGGAAGCCGTTCCCGGTTTCCGTTTTAAGTATATTCGATGAAGGCAATTCAAACATACTCGAACTCGCAAAGAAAAAGCAGTGACAATAAATGGTAGAACTCACAGAAAAAGGATTGGGCTATTTCTCGATTTTCGAAAGTGTAGCAGGCGTTATGCCCCTGGATTATGTCGAAAGCGAGAACTTTATAATATTTATAATAAACCAACTAAAGATCGGAAAGGCTATAGGAAAGGGAGGAATCAACATAGAAAAACTTAGCAGGATATTTAAGAAAAAGGTAATTGCTGTAGCCGACAGCGACGATCCAGAAATCTTCATAAGAAATTTTCTCAAAAATACAAATATTCTCTCTATAGAATCAAGGGATGTGATGGGCGAGAACGAATTTATAATTACTGTTGATGAGAGGGACAGAGGAATCGCAATCGGAAGGGGAGGGGAACGCATAAAGGCACTAAAAGAATTAATGAGAAAAAAATTCAAATCAAACATTCATTTAAGAACGAGAAGGATTTTAGAGTAGTCTTATTACTCCTTTTTCACCATCCACCTCTATTTTCATTCCATTTTTTAGTAGCTTGAATACGTCCTGCTCTGGCTTATCAACCATTGGTATTTTTGATATTATTGCCCCGACAACTATTATCGGTTCGGCTTCGATGTTTATTATTGCTGCGGGTGCCTTTTTATTTTTTGCAAGATCTAAAAGAACATAGGAACCAACAGTTGACCCTTTTCCGTATGGAAAAATCATTACCTTTCCTGTAAGAGACTTTCCTTCGAGCTCATGGCCTTTTTCTATTATTATTCCAGTCGCCGGGTCAACCCCTCCGAGAAAGGAAAATGGCTCTTTAGTAATGAGCACTTCACCGACTGCCTTACCCTTCGCGATAGGTCTTGCTTTTATCTCCATCTAACCCAGCCAACTTATTCACTTACTATTGTTCCTGTAAGCGTTGCAGTTGCCACCCGCTCCGGTGCTCCTGTAACTTCGTTTGCATAGTTATATAAAATTACAACCGTGCCTCTGAAATTAGAGTTCGGCGACCCGATAAAGTAGCTTGGTGGTTTGGCGTCATTTAGACAATAAATTTTCTGAGTAAATTCGTAGTTTCCTCCGGATGGAATAAGCTGCGGTGGCGTCAATTTCGTCGCATATGTTTTATCTATGGCTCCAGGTGTTGCGGTTGTACACATCACGCCTTTAAGGTAGATGTCTTGCCCCTGCTGATTATCAACCCTCAGAAGAATGTATACCTTGTTTGTACCGCTCTCTGAAACTATCACTGGTTTTTTAACATCACAACTGAAGCCTGGCTGAGAGAACAAACAGCTTTCCGGCATCCTAAGAATGCTCGGCAGATAGAATGCAAGAATAACGAGCACTATAAATATTACCAGAAGCGCCCATCCATAGGTCATCAAATATTCCATGGCAGCCTGACCTTTTTTATGTCCATCAAACATTTCAAATCACCTCTTAATGTTTATCCAAATGTTGCAAAGAAAGACGATAGGAATGCTGATACGAACCAGTAAACTATGTACGAAGTTATTAAAATAAATGGAAAATATTTAAGTCCTTGTGTCTTCGAACCAGTTCTTATCGTGCTTATTATAAAGGATGAAATTAGTGATGTAACAAAGATTACTGGGATTGTAAAAAGGAAGAAGTCATTAGAGCTTATTATCGGACCTGCAAAGCCTCTTAGCACACCCAAGTACCCAAACTGAGCCCCTGCGGTTGATGGTACGCTACTGGCGATTCTCTCAAAGACTTCTATCAGTTTCTTTGCAACTGCAAATAGAAATGGTGTACCTATAACTGCAGCAAAGATAATAAAAATCTCGTACATGACAAGTGATGCGCTTATCTCCTTTCTTGTTATTATTGTGTTCCTAACATCCGTAGCGGTCCTTTCTAATATCGCTGTGAGTTCCCCTCCGGTGGTGCTTGCCTGCTGCAAAAGGAGTATTGTCCTTTTAAAAACCTTCGAATCAAATCTCGAACTTAGTTTGCCCAACGCTTCTTCTAAAGACTCCCCACTGAAAGAGCCTTTTACTACAAAACGGACTTCGTCTGACAGAAGACCAAACTCCGGCTTTGCTGCGTACCACATCGCTTGATCGAGTGTCATGCCTGCCTTAATATTGGAGGAAACAAGCATAAGGAAGTCTGGTAAGACAGCCTCCATCTTGTTTCTTCTATCTTCGACTTTCATTATTATGTATGAAGAAAGAATAAAGAACGCGACGAAATAAAGCAGAATTAGCGTTGCTATGAAGATGATCAACCAGATAAGAATGGTCGGAAGCTGGATTACACTTGATATGCTAGAGGTTATCATTTCCGAAGTTGGATAATACAATATCAAAAAAATAGAGATAAAGAATGAAATAACCAAGACGTCCAGTACCACATAACCAGCGAAGGCGTCCGCCGGTAGATTCACTCCAGCGCTGTTCAGCTCTCCCTCGAGTTTCTTTATCCTTTCCCTTGTAAAGAGGAGCCGTCCAATGCTTTCGAATATAGTTTCATTTGTCATTCAAGACCACCTATAATAGATATCTAGGCCTAGAACTTTCTATCATCCCAAGGAAAAGGAATTGAATTATTGCTATAAGCAAGAATATTGGGATGAGGATTGAAGAACCGAATTGCCCGCCGCTTATAAACGATAAGACCGCAGCAGCAAAGACTATTCCTATAGACGGCACTATTATGCCGAAAAGCATGTAGAACATAACTGCTGGGGTAAGCTTTTGGCTGTACTCTTTCAATTGTATTATCTGCTCTTTTGAAATCTGATCCAGAACAGCTTCCAATGAGTCGCCAACATCAGCACCGCTTGCTACCGAGTTTGCAATCTGCATCGTCATCTGAACAAAATATTTTGATGGATTATTCTGCGCGACCTCTCGGATAGCTTGCGTGGTTGGAACTCCAGCTATTATTTTATCTACTATTTTCTTAAACTCCTTGCTTACTTCTCCGTAGCCACTAGAGACTCCAACAAAAGTTTCAAAGAGCGGCATGCCAGATTTCAGCGCGATTACAATATGTCTCCCGGCAAAAATTATCTCGTAATCGAGCTCTTTCTTTCTCTTTACCAGCGCAGCATCTGGATAAAGCATAAAGTAATTGAACGCCATCAGAATGATAACTAGTGCGAGTGGAAGCAACCACACCAGAGAGATCTGATATATTGTCAGAAAAACAAAGGATAACAAAAGAAGAAGTAATGACGCTATAATCGTTGAACCTATCACCTTTTCTAAGAATGCGGTATGCGTGCTTGGGATATCCGCCAATTCGAGCTTTTTTTTCAAACCTGGAAACCGTGGAGCGAGAAACTCCGCGATTGGATAGAAAATTCCGCGTTTTTCTTTTCCTGCTTCCTTTGGATTTGGCGTCATGGGTTATCCCTCAACAGTTCCGAAATACTTTCTTATTATATCAGGATTTAAACCTTTCTCCTTTGCCATAAGGATCTTAGCCACGGTAAGTGCTTCTGTGTGTGAAACATGTTTCCTTTCATATTTCTTAAAGTAATCAGGATTTTTAGAATGTAAATAGTAGAGCAAGGTTCCAGAGTCGAGATTATTTATCTCTGATATTATTTCGTCTACATTTGCTTCTTCACTTACAGCCTCTTCTTCACCAGCCTTCTTTTCGAATATGTCTCGCGCAGCAGTTCTTATCAAGCCATCTATCCTTTTCGCTATTATATCTTGTAAGGCCGCGAATTCCTCTTCATATTTCTTTTCTATGATATTTATTCTTTTATCTATCTCATCAGAAATATCTTTTTCTTCAGCGCCTATACTTTCTCTTAATTTTTTCAGTTCGGCGAGATGTTTTTTCGTTGTATAATCTCTAAATTTTTTAATTGTTTCAGGAAGCTGTTCACTAAGTTTTGTGAGTTCAAAAACGAGATTATCGTAGAGTTTTTTCTTATTATCTACGCTTTCAGCCATTGTTAGATCTTCGTAGAATTTTTCCTGTAATGTATCCATCTTATGCTTATATGAATCTGTTATCGAATCCTTTGTCTGCGCAACTTCTGATGATTGTGTGGACAGAAGAGTCTGGAAAACCTGGAAATGTGCAACTGGGACTTCACTTGGTTTTTTTGTCTTTCTTGCCTTCGCTATAATTTTTCTTCCAGCCTCTGTCTTCATTGCACTTAGCATATTCTTAAGAGCAGCTATTTCATGCTTTATTGCTTCCCTCCTATCAATGCTTTTTTCTTTGAATAGCTCCTTTGTTAGTTCGAGCATCTTTTTCTTTATTGCAGCTTCGTCAGCCTTTTCGCCAATAGTGCTCACAACCTCTTTTTCTATCTGCTTATACTTCTTCTCAGCAGCTTCATCTGGGCTTTCCAATATCTTTGGCATGAGTATCTCAGCTTCTTCTGATGGCAGTTTTTCTTCTTCTGGTTTTTTCTCCACAAATTTTTCCTCAGGGGGCGCTCTCTCACGAGGAGGAGCTTCCTCGGTTGGTTTTTTCAGCATCCCACTTTCTTCATATGCCTTTTCCGGCTTTTCAAATTCCAATTCGAGCTCGCTTGGAAGTTCTACCGGCTTTTCTCTTTCAAGTTCTATTTCAAGATGCGGTTTTGGTTTTTCTTCTGGTTTAGCTTCTAGAGTTGGAGGAGCCGCAGCCGCTATTTCTTCTGCTTTTTTGAGTGCTTCTGTAGTTATCGTTCTGAGTTTTGATTCTGCTTCTTCGATTTTCTTTGCCTCTGTTTCAGTAATAACCTTCTTCTTGGCTGCTTCCAGCGGAGCTACTTCGGTTGGTACTCTTGGTGCGAATATCTTCATTTTTGAGGCGGTTATTATCTTCTCTGCTCTCTCATAAAGATTGAGTAAATCTGGATAATCTACATCAACATACTCAGCAGGATAAAGGTCGACGTATCTTTTTATCTCCACTACCCCTTCGTATCCTTTGTATCCGATGGTCTTCTTCTCAAGCCTCTTAATTTCCTCTACTACTTCGGCAAATGCACTATTCTCTTCTACCAAGTCTAAAACCTCTTAAATTCCCACGGCTTCTTAGCGTTAACAGCTTCAAGAACCGTATCTGGATCTAGGTAGTAATTCGAAACTATTTCGCCAACTTGATCGACGTCATCATAACCATTCTTAACCATCCAGTTTAGAACCTCTATTTTCTCTTCGATATCTTCTTCTATCTCCCTCTCTTCCATCCCAGCATAAAGAGAAAGGAGCTCTCCCAATCTTCCTAACCTTCCTGTTCCCTTTATTTTATCTGTTTTCACATCCCATTTATAGAGAACGTTTGCTTTTTCTTTAGCAATCTCTGAAAATTCTAGGACACGCCTTATATTAAATCTCCTGTGCCTGAAAGTGACAACTATTCCAGCAAGCGCGTCAAGCATGGCAGGAGGAATATTTATCGGAGGGTTGGTGAGTCTTGAAATTGTCTGCTCCGAATTATCAGCGTGTAGTGTTGCGTATACACTATGGCCTGTGTGCATAGCCTCAAACATTACCTCCGCCTCCCTCTGCCTTCTTATTTCTCCTACAAGTATCCTATCTGGTCTCATTCTCAAGGCATTTACAAGAAGATCGAGCATAGTAACCTCTCCCTTGCCTTCAGGATTCGCTTCCCTGACAACCAGAGGCACCCAATGGAGGAAGCTTGGCAGGGTGAGTTCTCTCGTGTCCTCTATGCTTACTATGCGTTGATTGGACGGAATAAGACCAGCCATTGCGTTAAGAAACGAAGTTTTACCAGAGCCGGTACCACCAGTTACAAGTAAAGATAGTTCGTTTTGAACGCACAACCATATAAGCGCTGCAACTTCAGAGGAAACTGTTCTTGAACGAATAAAGTTCGTTATCGTCCACGGATTCTTTGAGAATTTTCTTATCGTTATTGTATTACCAAAGCTCGATATTGGGGCAAGTGTAGAATTGACACGATCGCCGGAAGGAAGGTGAGCATCAAGCATAGGATTGAGGATGTTTATCTGCCTTCCAATCTTTCTTGCAATCATAGACGAGTAATCATAAATCGTCTCTTCATCCTTTATTCTAACATTGGTTTTACACCATCCAAATTTCTTGTGATACACCCAAAGCGGCTCTCTCGAGTTGTTAACAACAACTTCTTCTAACTGCTCGTCGGCAAGGAGGGATTCCATTTCTCCAAGTCCCAATGTATTTTGAAGAAGGTAAACCGCAAGTATCTCTCTCTTATCTTCAGGCAAGGAAGGGAAATTGCGTTCAAGAATCTTATGCGCCGCCGCAAGGAATTTTGATTTTACTTCTTCAAATTTTTTAGGATCAAGAATCTCGCTTATATCGAGTTTTACCTCTGATACTAGCTCTCCCTTTAGTTTTGTTTGTAAAATGAGTTTTGTTCCCTCAGCAATGCCAGGTATGGTAATTTCGTATCTTGGCACAAAATCTTTTTTTCTTACTATCTTAACTTCAACCGGGAGCCCTTCGTTCTTAAACGAATACGAAGCAAGGAGCGCAAGCTGAGAGCGCATAATTTGTTGTCTTTCTTCGTATTGAGGTTTTTCCTCTTCCCCCGGCATCTTTTCTTCTTCAGTTTCTACATCTTCAGTTTCCTCTGATAGTTCTTTTTCCTCACTTACTGCTTCTTTCCTGAGTTTCTCCCTAATCTTCTCCTTTATATCTTTCTCCTCTTTGCCCATTAGATCACCATGATCTCGTAACAGATATTCAATACATTAAAATGCGAAGTTTTTAAATATAAGTTCAGCCCCAACGAAAATTAAAAATATGAACATATGGCTACTGCTCTTCCCACAATTTCTTTATAAGTTTTTTAAGTTCTTCGCGCTTTTTTCTAAACTCTAATTCTTCTACTTCTGTAAGTCTAAGCTGCTCCTTTACTACTGCTTCCTTTTCTGCCGCCTCTGCTGCCCTTTCTGTTCTCAATTCAAGAAGGCTGGCCTGGCGAGAAAGGAGCATTATTCTCTTATTAAGATTGTCTGCACTCTCGGCTAGGGTTGCGAGCGAATCCCTTATTTCCTCAAGGGCCTTTTTCTTTTCGTTTATACTTTCTGCAAATGCAACCATGCTGCTTATCTCTCCTTCCTTCACAGTCTGTTTGAATTTCTTTGCTTCCTCTCTAAGTTGCTGCTGCTGAATGCTTGCGCTTTCCTTTATTTTTTCAAGTTCTTTCTCAAGGCGGACCACTTCATTGTTATATTTCTCTATAGAGGGAACAACCCTTTCTTTTACTTGCTGAAATGTTAAATAAGTTGATTTATCAGCCTCAAGGGCTTTCATGAGTTGTTCGGATTCCGCCCTTAACTCCGAGAGCTTCTTCTCGACCTCTTCAGCAATCTCCATTGTTCGCTTCGCGTTCAGTTGCTTTCCGCCCATGAGCTCTGTTAGCTTTCTTAGGGCCGTCGTCTTTTCTTCAATAATCGCTTCCTTTTTAGAAAGTTCTTTTAATTCCTCCAAGAGCTTTTTTTGAGAAGGGAATTTTGTAACTATGGTTTTTGCTATCTCAAGCGAATCTGAGAATCTCTCTATAGTCTCTAGATTTTCCTTTAGTTTATCATCAATATCTTTACTCTTTTTGAAAAGAGAGTCTGCCTGTTTTGAGAGCTCACTAAGCTCTTTTTTTAGATTTGCTGCATTCTTTTCATAGTCTTTGAGTTCTTTACCAACCATGTTCACTATTTCTGTACTCTCCTGAATATTTCTCAGGTCCTCTGCCAATGCAGTGTTTCTCCTTTTCACTTCCTTGAAATCTTCCATTATTCCGTCGAGTTTCTTTTTTAACTCTACAGCAGTTGGGAGAGAAACGCCCCTTGAAACCTCTTCCATTTCAGTTGCCATCTTCTTCTTTAATTCTGTCATCTCGGATAGAAGGGATGGTATTTCCTTTTCTAGCTGTTTCACTCTTTCAAACAGTTTCTCTGTTTTGGATTCTTTTATCGCTTCTTCCGCAGTGCGAACGTCTTCCTTTAATGCCTTTATACTATCCCTAAGCAGTTTTATATTCCGAAGCATATCCTCTATTTTTTCTGCATTTTCCTCGAACTTTTTTTCAGAAATCGCGCCGGTTGCTACGCTAGGCGAAATCTTCCTCTCCATCTCTTCCAGTTTTTTATAAACATCCTCGTAGAACTTTTTGAATGAGTCGCTTAATGTTGCTATTTCTTCTATCTGCGGCGTCACCTTTCCTTTTACAGCAGCTATCTCTTTTTCAAGCTCGGCCTTTTCCTTATAAAAAGATTCTCTTTCTATTGCAATCTCCTCCTCGCTTGGCGTCACCCAAACAAGATAAACCTTAGCGAGCCTATACTCAACCCGTATTATCCCTTCTTCCTCTAGCACACTTGCCCATTCTTCTATAGTACTGCTATCTATCTTAAGTTCACTTGAGCATTCCTTAAGCTCCACCCTTCCCCTTTCCTTCACGAGCTTTACAAGAGCATCCACACCAGTAGTAACAAGAAGCTCGTCGAATTCAGTCATGGGTGGATTACAGAATGTAGATTAATAAATATTTCTAAGGATGGCTCTTTCTCTTTCGTAATGATGAGGAGCATCATCGTGGTAGTTGTTTTACCAACTTACAGAACTTGCATTCCCCTTCGCTGCTCGGTTCCCCACATATACTACAATAATTGATTATCATCTTGCTCTTATCATCGCCCCTCTCGCGGAACATTCTCTGCAACGAAAGGAAGCTGTTTAGGATTTTGAACATCGAACCCGGATACTTATTTTCGAGCTGTTCGACTTCCGCTCGTACAAAACTCCTGAACGCATAAGAGGAATACGGACAGCATTTCTTATCGAGAAGATTTAGTCCTTTTAGTCTTCCGTAGAGCACAACCTCGCGTTCCGGAGAGCGCAAAAACGGTTTTATACGCGGTACAAATCTTCCATCGTGCACGAGGTGTTCATTGTAGCGTAAAAGTCGCATAGGTTCGTTTCTAATTATGTTCATGAGAATTGTTTGTGCAGTATCATTGAGAGTGTGCGCTATCGCTAGTTTATCTGCACCAAGCTCTCGCGCATGTTTGTTTAGGAGGTATCTTCGCACTACTCCACATTCGCTGCACGGATTCCGCGTTCCTGTTTTTGCTACAAGTTCGTCCAACGTGTAGCCGATGTCATTCTTAAGGGAGAATATACTGTGCGGTACGTCCAAGGATTTACACGTCCCCCGCGCGATTTCGATTATTTTTCTATTATAGTCGCATTCTATTCCGAGATCGATTGTGATCGCGATGAGCTTGAATGGAAATCTTTTTTTCAATTTATTGAGCATGTAAAGAAGGGTCGTGCTGTCTTTTCCTCCAGAGAGGCCGAGAGCGATGGTCTCACCTTTTTTAATCATTTCAAACTCGCGAATAGTTTCAAAGAAACGTTTTTCGAAATGCCTGAAGAAATGCCTTTGACACATATATTTGTTTGCGTACGGAAGGAAGATTACAGCGTCCCTGCTGCAGATGGAGCATTTCTTATCCTTAGGCACGTCAATGACGCTCTCGCGTTCGCAGCTTAAATTCTTGCTTACGCTCATAAGATCAGCATTAGAATTATATATAGATTAGACTTTATTTCTTTGCTCGCTTTCCGAAACCATCCTTAGAATTCCCTGAATGTCTTCCTCTGTTACGGTCGCTTCCCTGGATAATCTCCAGCCATAATTCTCCTCGAATTTTGTAAAGTGGGGCGGAAGGCAGAATCGGAGCCGGTATTTCAATCATTGCACTCCTGTCAATATTTTTAGAAAGAATGTCCAGGAGAGTGATGTAATTTGCGCGCGCCTCGTCCAGTCTAAGTTCAAAGCATTCGAGGATATCTAGATGCTGTTTATTATCTATATCAAGTTCAGAGAGCCCTTTTTCTATAGGAATTTTGGAGTCTTATCCATCCATCCTTCAGCTTGAACAATCTTTCAATTAAAATTCGGTCATCCTTTGAAAGCTTTAGCATAGAAAGTTGGTTGATTATCTTGTGGATCCACTGAAAGTTTTGAGAGTAATGGAGTAACAGCAATGTATTCGCTTGTATGGGGCACAAAAAGGATAACCTTATCTCCATTCTTCAATCTAACATCCTTATAAACAACGTCCTTGAATCTTTTGATCATAGGCTCCTCACATTTATTTCATTTATTTTCATTTTTAGAACTCTTATACGAATACTCTTTTTCTAAGTACTCTTTTCTCCATTTCCAAAATCTTTTCACAAGTTCTTTATCGCCAAGTCCTTCGAACACTTTTTTTAAACCGTAGCAGACATTTCCTCCATAGTCAAAATCGAATAGTATACTAGATGAGTCGTCGTAGTTCTTTTCCGCAATTTTCTGCCCTAAGTTGCGAATGTCTTCATCCTTATGTTTGCATGCTTCTTCCAATAGTGCCTTCGAAGCCTCTAAAGGAATCTTCTCAGTTAAAGGCCCATACTTCTTACAAAGCTGCTTTATCCTGGGCTCATACCACTTATAAATCTTATATGCCCTCTTATATCCATCCAACAGAATCTCTTTAACATCAGTTCCAATTTTTGGGTCGTTTCCCATCTTAACCAGATTGTCGATGGAGTCTAGGTAGCAACTGCTTTTACTCAGTTTATCTATTTCAGCCTTTACTTTTACACTAAATTTTATATCTTCATACTGCGGAGTTGACTGTCTTGTTGTGTTTGACTTAATCTCGATGGAAGGGAGCGAAATCATCGTCTCTGCCTTCTCATAATTTTTGCTCGAATCATCGCTCTGTCGTTTTAAACCAACAAGTTCTTTTTGGAAGAGTGAACATATATAGTCTGCTACATCTTCATCGCCACGTTGTTCCGCCATGGTAAAGATTTCTTTGAAGATGTCAGCGATGATTCCACGAATCCGTCCTGCTCTTTCATATTCCTCAGAAAATTTGCTGTTGGAAGAGCGCTCCTCTCTTGCCTTGTCAAATTTATCTTTAAGAAGCGGTATGAGGATATAATAATCTATCGAATTTAATAATTCTTTTTTTGTAGATTCAACTTTATTCGCATCGTCTATATCGCCCAAAGATGAAAGCAACTGCTCGGCCCTCTTTCTCTGAGCATCTTTCCGCGTTTTTCCGATTTCTTTTAAAGATTCCGAGAGGATGGTTGTGCCATATTTTTTTAGCATGCGGTTTATTGCTCTTACTGCCTCCTTATCGAGCTCTTCGTATGCAAGGGCGTCCACAAGCGGCTTTATTGCTTTTTTGCCAATCTTTTCTATTTTCAAGTAGTCTTTTCTAACCAAGGATGAAAAAACAATAACTTCTAAATTCTGCTTTTTCAGTTTTTTGTCTTTGATCTCTTCTGCAAGTTTGCGATAAAGACTTTCGTTTCCTTCATGAAGCGCCTCTTTGAACTTCTGCCAAAGGTGGTTGTTTTGCTCCTTTTGTTTATTCCCTGGTCTCAAAAACCTCAACAAATGCATGTGTTATTTTATATATGGTTGAGTTTTTAAGTGTTTACTTACTGCGCCATTCGCATCTTTGATTTACGCATTTGCAGGAAAGACCGTAAGATTGGGCATTATAGCATTCTCGGTACTCGCATGTTGTGGCGATCGGCTCCTCGTATTTAGATTGGCATACTTGCCCTGAGCATCCTCCAGCAATGCAGTCAGAATCAGAGGAGCATGGACCGTTAGTTGACCAACCGCAGAAATGATTTGGTTGCTGCCCTGCACACTGATCCCATACTATAAGAGAATTATCGCATGAGCTGTACCAACCCTCTGAACGTGTTCCGATTGCACCGCATTCTGCCTTGCATTTTGCACAGTTGTCATATCTTATCAACTTTCCATCCCTGTACCATCCCTCGCTTCTCGTTCCTATTGCACCACAGTAGGGAATACCAGGACTTCCTTCACCAGTGCTCTCATTTACACTATTGTTTATCGTATCATTTGTAGTAGTGTCATTCACACCCCCAGTGGATGGCGGTTGCTGAATACATCCAAAAGCAAGAATCGCACCTAAAAGCAATATTCCAAACAGTATTCTCATATTATCGACCTTCCTTTTCGTCCTTTCATTAGCAAGAGCAATGATACTCCTACTATCAAAAGGCCTAATAAAACTAAAATGAGCGAGAAGTCGTTTGTTGTCGTGATGGAAATTGCTGTCCCGGTTTCCTGATGTGGAACTGCTTCTGCTGTCTTAACGAGAGCATCTCCAGCAAACACCATTTCTCCCTCGGCTTGTGTGGTCATGCCCTTTTCAGTCAAACCATATATTCCGTAAAGCGAAATAAGGATGCCAAAGATGCATGTCGCAATAAGTATGACAACTCGCTTTGGCCCCTCCTCGCCAACAAGCTTTCTTCCGTCTTTCGTGAGCGTGTAATACTTCCATATGTTCGTTGAAGGAACCTGCTCTATGAGCCTTCCCTTTATTAGAATATCAAGGTGCTCCTTTGCTGTCGTCTTTGAAATCTTAAGCGCCTCTGCAATTTCAGAAAGTGTGTAATTTCTTTTCTTAAGCAGTTTCAATATCTCAGTTCTAGTCTCTGAAGTGAGCGACCTAAACGTTTTTTGATCCATCACAATCGCATCTTCGATTCCTCGTTCGTCCATGTATTGAGATTAATGCGGATACATTTATAAAGAAAAAGAAATCGTCAGGTTTTTTACTTACTTCGCAAATTTCGTTTGCCCTACGCATGTACGTTTTATAAATCTTTCTAACTCTAAAACAAATTATGGGTTCAGATTTGAAAGTAGGAGACATAATGACTAAAAAAGTCATAGTTATCCCGTACGGGAAGAACATCCAAGATGTCGCAAAGCTGATGAAGAAAAACGAGATCGGCTCGATTGTCGTTGTAGAAGATATGACAAATAAAAGGGCCAAGGGAATAATAACTGAGAGAGATATTGTACACAACATCATTGCAAAAGGAAAAGACCCGTACAAGACTCTAGTAGAGGAAGTAATGTCAAAACCCCTTAGAGTCATAAAGCCTGATACTCCGATAGAAGATGCGGCTAAGGCAATGAGGGAGAATAGGATTAAAAGATTGCCAGTCGTTGACGAAGAGAACGAGCTCGTAGGGATAATAAGCGAGGGAGACATAATGAAGGTGTTTCCCCTTGTAGTAGATCTTATAGAAGAAAAGGCTTCCCTAAGATGAATACTCATGCTGTGCATGGATGGCCGGCAGAGCTTAAAGCCATGAAGTTTTGGTCAACAATGCACAGCTCATCGCACTCCTACTTATTCTATCTAGCCCATAGGTAAGAACGTGAAATATGGAAAAAGGGCTGAAATGAGAAAAAAATACAAGACGCTCCAGCGATTACTCCGTCTCATAGAGAACAGGGTTGTTCTTGTAGAAGGTAAGCGAGACAAAAAAGCGCTTGAAGAACTTGGTTGTAGAAGAGTGATAACAATATCTGGAAGGGTGCGGAATGTTTGCGAAAGTCTTAGATACGAAACCGAACCAATTGTAATAGCGACCGACCTAGACGAAAGCGGAAACGAACTTGCACGGATGGTAAAAGAGGAATTGGAGGGGTTGTCTCTCTCTGCTGACGATGAGACGAGGATACGTCTATCTAAGGTGCTTAGAATAAAACATTTCGAAAATGCAAAAAGAGGTTTTGACGATCTAATCGAGGAGATAATGAAAATGGATTTAGAGAAGGTGAGGTGAAGGTTATGGCAAAAACATATATAGATACTGTAAAATACCTGGTTTACACAGATATAGAAATAGATGGTCTTGTTGAAAAACCAGACGTAGTAGGTGCAATATTCGGGCAAACAGAGGGGCTTCTAGGCGACGAGCTCGATTTGCGCGAATTGCAGAAAAACGGTAGGATAGGAAGAATAGAAGTGGAGCTTCAAGGAAAGGGAGGAAAGACTGTCGGCACAATAAAGATACCAAGCAGCCTCGACATGGTTGAAACATGTATAATAGCAGCGGCTCTAGAAACAGTGGATAGGGTTGGACCGTGCGAGGCTAAAATGAAGGTCACAAAGGTCGAGGATACAAGAAGCGTAAAGAGAAAAGTACTGCTGAATAGAGCAAAGGAGCTTCTTAGAAATCTTGTGACAACGGAAATACCAGAAAGTAGAGAAATAACAGATATGGTAAGAGACGAGGTAAAGATTGCCGAAATAATGGAATATGGGCCGGATAAACTTCCTGCTGGTCCGGGCGTCAACTTAAGTCAGGAAATAATAATCGTGGAGGGAAGAGCTGACGTTGTAAATCTACTAAAGAATAATATCACGAATGTGATCGCAATAGAAGGGGCAAAAGTACCTGCTAGTCTTGTCGAGCTTTCAAAGAGAAAAGAAGTTACTGTATTCCTCGATGGCGATCGTGGCGGAGACATCATCCTTAACGAGCTTATCCAAGGCGGTGTTGAGATAGATTACGTAGCAAGAGCCCCTATAGGGATGGAGGTCGAGGAATTAACAAGAAAAGAACTTATAAAATGCATAAGGAACAAGGTGCCGTTTGAGCAGGGAGAGGAGGTTGTGAAAGGGGTTCAACTTGAGAAACAACCAAGAAGAATGGAAGAGTTTAAAACACAAAAAAAGAGAGAACTGCCGTCCGTCCACCCCATTGTTCACCCCCGTTACATGCCTCAGAGAGGTATTGCACAAGAGCCTATAGTTGTAACAGAAGAGAAAGGAGAACAGGCAGCAAGCGAAGAGAAAAAGCCTCTTCCGAAAATAGTTGGTGGAAAAGAAGGTTTTCTTGCAGAACTTAATGAACTTGAAAATACCTTGAATGCAAGATTCTATAACATAAACTACGAAAGGATTGCTGAGGTTCCAGTAAGGGACGTCATAAAGAAACTAAGTGAAAGCAGGGATATAAACGCGATAGTGTTCGATGGTATCATAACCCAGCGTCTCGTGGACCTTGCAGCAAAGCAAGGAGTAAAAACTCTCGTAGGACTGAAGATAGGTAATGTGAATAAAACCCCTGAAGGAATAGAGATAATAACCAAGAGCTAGCATTTTTGGCAAAGAAATTTAAAGTTTGTTAGGCGAGAGAGTAGTATGACATCTAAAAAAGCAATACTATTTATAATAGATGGACTTGGGGATTTACCGACACCTAAAACGCCGCTTCAAGCCGCAAAGAAACCAAATCTTGATAGGCTTGCAAAAAACGGATGCACTGGTTTGCTAAGCCCGCTTGGAAGAGGTGTTGTTCCTGGGAGCGACACCAGTCATCTTAGATTGCTCGGTTATGATCCCGAGGCATTCTACTGTGGGAGAGGTCCTCTTGAAGCACTTGGGGTTGGGATGAAATTAGAAGAAGGAGATGTTGCATTTAGGGCGAATTTTGCAACTGTGAAAAATGGGCAGGTCGTTGACAGAAGGGCAGGAAGAATACCAACCAGTGAGGCAAGAGAATTGGAAAAATACCTAAGCACGAAAATAGAAGATGTTGAAATAATCTTCAAGCACTCTGTGCAACATAGAGGGGTGGTTGTTTTCCGCGGCAGTGGTTTAAGTCCTATGGTTTCTGATACAGACCCACACGGTGAAGGGCAAGTTGCAGAATGCATTCCATGCGATCAGATCGGAGAAGCATCCAAAACAGCCAGAATAGTTAATAAGTATATGAAATTTGCAATTCAAAGATTATCCGAGGTACCTGAGAATAAAGAAAGAATAAGAAAGAACCTTCCTCCTGCGAATGCTCTTCTTCTTAGGGGTGCGGGTGCCTACAAAAAGGTACCTAGTATAATAGAAAGGTTTGGATTGAATTCTGTTTGCATAGCTGGAGGGGCGCTTTATCGCGGGGTAGCTACTTATATCGGCATGGATGTTTATATGGTTCTTGGCGATCCTTCAACTGGCATGATAAAGCTTGAGGAAAAGGTTAAAGCTGTAGAGAATGCGATTAAGAATTATGATTTTATATTTCTTCATGTAAAGGCGACCGATAACTACGGCCACGATGGCGATTTCAAAGGCAAAAAGGAAACTATAGAAAAGATAGATAAAGAGATCATCCCTGTGCTTGAAAGGAGCGGTGCGTATTTGATAATAACCGGAGATCATTCTACTCCATGCTCAAGAAGAGAACATTCAGGCCATGAGGTTCCGATACTTATATACGGAAGGGACGAAAGACCAGACAAGGTAAAGAAGTTTGACGAAATAAGCTGTATGGCTGGAGGTCTTGGCCACATAGAAGGAAAGGATGTCATGCCAATTATTCTAAATCTTATCGGAAAAGCGGAGAAGTATGGAAGTTAGGCACTCATTTATTGATATGTTATTTCTTCTTAAGTTTCATGAGTAAATCATAGAATATTTCTGCGTTTATCCATTCGCAGCCTATCTTGTCAGCGAATTTTATAACGCCTTCATCAGAGGTTACAATAGGCGCATCGAGCTCCTTTGCGAGAAGGAGAAGCTCAAAATCTTCTTTGCTGTCTAAAATCCCAGCACGGAGAAGAGAGCGGTATTTCTCCCTCAACCTTTTCAGCTTCTCCGGATTGTTTGGCCTGTTATCCACTGCAAATTCCTCTGCAAGCCTAAGTCCCCTATTTATTCTTTCTCTTATGTCTTCTATGAAATCCTCGAATACAGCTGCTGGAAGATAGATCGCATGCATGTTTGCAGATCTTTTCTTTATGAACACTTCCCATTCTTTCGTTGTCTTAGCATCCAGGAATGTGTAGAGTTCCTTGATTACAAGCGGTGGCATGTAGAAGTCGACATCTAAATCGCTTGTTTTTTTAATGAAGGATCGCACTGCTTCGCTTGGAGTCTTGCCAAACCTTTTCCTTGCTGCTGGATTTACGAAAAGAGACGTATCGATAACAAATCTTTTCTCAGGCATGATTGACTATCGCATAGCAGAATTAAAACCTTTCGCTGCGAATGGCTTGCATGAAAATGGTTCCATTCGATGAATATCAGCATGCGGCAAATGAAAAATTTTACAAGAAGGCCGGTCTCTCGTTTAGTAAGAAATTCAAAACCTTTGCATCTGATACAAGGTTTGCGATGGCGCTAGCAACAGATTTCTATAAAAGAATGAAAGCACGCATAAAGCAGAAGGAAACGCTTAGGGTATACGAATTTGGAATAGGAGAGGGGAGCCTTGGCGTGAGATTTCTTCTGGAACTAAGAAAACTCAGTGAAACGCTCGCTGAAAATACACTTTATTACTTCTGCGATTTTTCTGAAGAACTCATAAAAAATGCGGTAGGCAGAGCAGATGCATTTGGTTTCAATGCTGAAGGGGTAGTCTATGATGGAATAAGAGAACCAGAATTCCTTACCGAACCAGATTATATATTTATGAGCGAATTTTATGATGACCTGCCAACGAAGATATTGCTGCGCAACGAGAAGGAAGTTCTGGAGATTATGATGGAAGGAAAAAAACAAACACTCGCAACGTTCGAAGGAGACGAAAAAATTTACACATATATGGAAAAAATGCCTGAAGGCTATTACATTCCGATAAATATAACCGCCAAGAGACATCTGGATTTCTGTGCATCTTCGCTTGCTAAGGATGGTTGCATTGATATTTTTGATTACGGATTCAGAAGCACAGACGAAATAAAAAAGATACCAAAAGATATGTGGAACAACTCAGTAATGCGGGAATACGACGGACAGATTACAACCGATGTAAATTTTGATTTTCTCTCTGCCGGACTAAACGCAGAGATAGAAACGCAGCTCGAATTTGTCGAAAAGACTTTATGCAAAAAATTTTATGAAGTCGAAATGGATAGGTTGCGCTATCTCAGTGAAAAGGAGTTGAGATGCAGTAAGCGTAAACTAAAAAAATACGGCTATCCTTCCAATTTTTGGAAGGAAGCAAGCGAGTCCACTGGCTACATTCATATGAGGGTAAGAAGCAATAGCATCTGAATTTAAATTATTATTCTGAAATATATAATACTATGCGAATTCTCCTACAGTTTCCGGAAGGCCTGAAGAAGGAAGCTATCAGGCATGCTGAGAAATACGAAAAAGAAGGTCACGAGGTTTTCATTTCTGGTGCATCATGCTATGGTGGATGCGACCTTGCGCTTGATGAAGCTAAAGCAATAGGCGCGGAAAAGATAATTCATTTTGGGCATGCACCATTTCTGAAGGGTAGCATTGGCATACCGGTCGAATATATCGAATACGCAATAGATGTTAATCTTGACGTGCTGAAAAACGCTGTCGGACAGATAAAAGAAAAAAGGATTGCTCTCGGAACTACTGTTCAACACATCCATCAATTCGGTGAAATTAAGCGGATTTTCGAAGCCTCGGGCAAAACAGTGTTTACGGGAAAGGGTGCGCTTGCATATTATGAAGGTCAGGTGCTTGGTTGCGATAACCTTGCAGTCACACAGTTTGGAGAGGCAGAGGCAATAGTTATTGTAGGGGATGGGCTTTTCCATGGTATAGGAATAGTAAGCAAAAAACCTGTTTATGTCATCCATCCAAAGAGTGGTACGGTGCGAAACATCACAGACGATATAGAAAGGATTAGAAAGCGAAGGAGGGGCGCTATCGCAAAGGCGCTGGAGTGTAAAAGGTTCGCCATTCTAGTTAGCACAAAGCCCGGTCAGTTCAATCTAAGGGTTGCTAAAAAAATTAAGGACAAACTTCGTTCGGTTGGAAAAAAGGGGGAGATAATTATTGCGAATGAGTTCTCTCCTATTACGCTTGCAAATTTTACAGAATTCGAATGCTACATTAATACCGCATGCCCAAGAATTGCAGATGATGCGGAGGAATTTGGAAAACCGATACTGAACCCAGACATGCTCGAAGAGATGCTCTCCATGCTGCGTTAAATCGAACTCCTTCACATAGATCAGATAAATTAGATAAGTTTAACAAGGCCTCTGCCTATCTCAGGAATGTTTCCTCCGAAAAGATTTGTAGTGTTCAGAATAAAGGTGAGCATAAGAATGGCTGCCGCAAGAGGAGCGAGACATATCGAGGCAAAAACCCTTTTAAAGAGCTTCCCTATGTATCCAGTCCTAAAATCGAGAAGATTTACAATTTGATCATAACTACTTTTGATGATTAGAGGTATCTCACCAATTATCTTCGAGAAAGATGCGGGATTATTCCTAAATTGTTCTTCATTAAACGGCAAGGCAGGCAGGCTGCACAGGTAGTACGGAGAACCTTTTTCAATAGCTGCTTGGCATCCTCCAACCGGTGTTAGCACCCCCTCCTGAGCTTCAGGTAGGGAGATGTTCGCTATGAGAACGTAGCCGAATGGAAATATAAAATAAAACCCTATAGAGGCAGCCATGAGGTATGCACCGGCGCCTCTTGTTGGAGGAAAGGCCCTAAGCGCAACCCCTATTGCAAAGAAAAATCCAGCATAGTGTTTTACGAAGTTAAGAGAGTGGAGAAGAACATAGTAGATATAAAGATAGAAAGAGAGCATCTGTGTAGTGTTTTTTATTCTTTCAGCAATCGCCTTTACACCGTAGCCAGTTGCTTGCTCTGACATGAACACTTCCATATAAACAGAGGCTGCAGATTCTATTGGGATGCTTGCAATATAAAGAGTATGGAGAGTATCTTGAACGCATCTTGCAGGAGTCTCCATATACAGTTTTGTGTAATCTATCAAGGTAGTGGCTGGTATGTTGCCTACCATAGGCGTAAAGGAACAGGTGGTGCAGTCGATTCCAAAGCTGTTGAAGTAAAGGCATCTAACAACTGCAACAATTGCATTCTCTCCAACATAAAGAAGACCGATTACCATCAGAACTATAAAAACAGTGGATGCTGCATAAACAAATTCTACCTTTGCAGTCTGTTCAAGATTTCTTAAATTCAACGCCCTTGACAATATGATAAGCATAGCAGCGCCCATGACAGATATTCCTGCGGCTGCAAACGAGATCGTCTGCCAGTCAAGCCATCCACTTATATTAGTTGCAAAGGCCATGGTATCATCCTTATACTATATCATCCTTGTTAATGAACTTATGTCTACCTCCTCGCCGAAACTTTTGCTAAGAGATAATGCTGCTTGCGTGAATATTAGAATATTAAACGCTGGCATTAAATAACCAATCATGAAAGCCTTCCCGACAACAGAGATTGGAAAAACCATAATTACTAAGAAGATGCTTCCAAAAACATCCTGCAGCAGATTGCCTATACTGCCTAGCGCTCCGGTTACGAACCCGAAAAGACCACTACTGTAAGTGAATGGATTAAGAAAGTGCGATATCTTAGTCCAAAAATCACCACCAGGTCCGTAATACTGTACAATAAAACTTCTGAAAGTTATCATCGGCCCATTTTCATTGTAAAAAATAAAATAAGTAAGGGTAGTAAGAAAAGGAAAAATCAAGAGAAAACTAAGACATACTGCGATCAGTGTGCCACCGAGCCTTCTTGTTGGAAGAAAACAACGCAGGAAAACGCCTATCGGAAGGTAATAACCAAGAAAGACCTCTGTGGCAAAGAGAAATGTGTAGTATTGGGCGTAATTTATAACGTATGCTATGGTAAGCGCAGTAGTGCAGTTATAAAGAAGTTGCTTAAGAGGGGTTGCAAAACCAGCAAGAGGAGCGGAAACAAGACCTATCCCTAGCGGTCTTGCATATTGAGTTATTGAAGAAGCCATATCTACGTACACATTAATAACGTAATTAAGGTTCAGCCAAACCTCCATATCCCTACCTACCTCAAGAAAATAATTTTCGGTTATTTCATAGATAGTGGCATCAGGGCTCACGCCAGATGGTAGGACCGATGGCGGAAGCAGTTTTCCTATACCTAGGTTTGAAAGAGAACCTGCAATACCAATAACATAAAATACTAGAATGGCAGTGACAACTACCTCGTAAAGTTCTAGTTTTACAAACGATATCAATTCATTGTTGCGGAAAAGCGTGCCCCAGGCATATATGAATGCAAGAATGACTACTGAGGTTAGAAGAGCTGCGCCGCAGAGGGCAACCCACGACCAGAAGCCGCCCCCAGAAGCAGCAAACGCAGGTATACTTGTTATAGGTATCGGTGGCATATTGACCACATCATAATATTCTAAGGAATCCTAGGAAATTGATATTTACATTAAATACTCTTGCCCACTCCCTAGCTAGCGTTAGCGTTATAAATATATTAAGGAAGGGCAGTAGCATGCTCATTATAACAATATAATAAACACTAGACCTTATAAGCTCAAATGCAACGGATACTGCGCTGCCCACAAAGAATGGAAATATCACTCCTCCCATCAGTAATGCCAGCACTATAAGAGCTCCGGAGACCGAAAATATCCCGCTCCTTGCTACAAAGGACTGGAGTACAGAATCTCCATCTATGAGAGTGAGCTTCATTAGCTTATGTGCTTCATAATCGAATATAAACATGAACGGATATATTGTACCAAGCGCAAAGGTTAGCATCAGCAGAGCTTCTCCAGCATTTCTCGTATACGGAACCGCTCTTAGCACCATACCTAGGGGTATAAAGAGGCCCCACATCCAGCGCTTTATAAAGCATAGCACGATTATATGGATCATCCATTCGCTTATTGCAAGCGAGAGGTACTGGGTTGCCGTTCCAACTATATCCAGTAATGGTTTGAGGACAGGTCCGAGATTGAAGTTGTACATCGCTCGCCAGCTTACTCCTACCCACATCGTTGATGAATAAATTGTGTGGATTACCATGTTATACATAACGAGAATACTATAATTGTCTATCATTTCCGCAACCATTGTTCTTGAGAATGCCATAGCTGCATCTAGCATATAAGGATTATGGAGGTAGAGTGGGTCTGATGTTCCGGTCGCGGATATGCTATAAAATAGATTTCCTGCGGTTATGGTTCCGATGATAAAGACAACTCTAAGGATTGTAATTATGGTTTGATATAATTCGTCCTTTGCTAGCGCGATGAGATTTGGAGACTGAAAAAATTGCCCGCCCATATAAAGTACGGCTAACGAGAAGAGGATTATAATCGTTACCATTATCGCTGGGGCAAACCATGTTTCTATTATTATGGTCGGGTCGAAGACAAATTCTGGCCCGCAATACCCTGGATCGAAAGCTGAATAGACGTTTTGGAAGAAGCCTGGCACAGTTCCTCCTGCTGTTTCAAACGAATTTATGAAAGCGCTTCCTTCTCTTTCTAATCTTTGTACCGCCCTGTCAGTAAAATGTTTGAACTCCCCGGATTCTTCTTGAGCATAAGCAATTTCTAGAAGGAAAAGAAATATCGCAAGCGATACAAAGAAAATTTTTCTCATGTTATATCAGCCTCGTCAATCCAGCTATCTCTATATCCCCTCCGAATGTTATCGAAAGCGACCTTATCGCAGCTATCGTTCCCAGGAGTCCGAAAAGAGAGAAAAAAAGAGAGAAAAATGTGAGCCTTGCAAGAACATCAATAAAACCACCAGGCCCCCAGTATGAAGGACCACCAGGAATACTCTGCGCGAGCCTATCTATCAGGTTCATTCTAAAAACACTTTCACGCCAACTCTGAGATGCTTCCTGCATCCTGTTAAACGCTCTTTCTTTCTCATTATCGCTCATGCCACCAAAATTTTTACTCAAATCTATGTTTGGAGCCAATCCCCCACCCGCGCTGCCGCATCTCCCTTCTTCAACGCATTGTTTAAATTCCTCATCGCTCATATCTTCATAAGCTCTTAGCCTTTCCTCTAGCTCTTGATTGCTAACATCCCCGCCAACTGTCTTTATGGTACCATCAACATAGAGGGTATTAGCGAGAGGAGGGTTGTGGCTTATTGGCGTCCCAAGATATCTGTTGCCTGGATTTGCAGGATCATTCTCCCACATAGGTCTTGCCTTTTCCTTCAAATCTATCAGCACCAAACCACCGAATGCGTAGAATGCGGGATAGATGAAATAAAGCGCAATTGCAATGCCGAGAAGAAGCCCGCCTAGTTTTCTAGTGAATACAAATGTCCTAAGAATACAGCCTAGTATGAGAAGGGCTGGGAAGAGGGCGACTGCGACGAACCTAAGCATGAGTTCCTGGAATTTTGTAAGGAGATTTATCTTCATCGCCCAATCGAATGCCAGATCCTTTATTAAATTACCCATCGTATAGAAGCCCCTAAACGGGTTCCATGTAAAGAAGCCCGCTTGTTCGAAAACAAATTCGATGTTTATAGAAAACTCAGCCGCGATGGATGTCCAGAGATAACTGCGATAAACTGCATAAGCAAAATCTCTTCCCTCTGCGAAAATTTCCCTTAGATAGTAAGTTGCAAGTCTGATGTGACAGGACTCAAGGTCTCCGTAAATTCCGCTCCTTGCCATACGAGGACCGCATATGTCTATTAACGTTTCATCCGGAAAGCCAGCTTCCGGGTCTCGTATCCATGTTTGAGTAGACTGCCCACCTCCCAAATTAGAAACTCCGAGTGCGCCCTGCACAATCGCATCTACAATTCCTACTGAAGATATACATAAGGAGAATACTAACGCTGAGTAGAATATCTCAAGAAGCTCCATCTTCGCCCATGTCTTCATCTTTTCATTCATAAGAAGGGAGCCTAGAGCATACACAAGGGCTACCAATGCAGTCATGATAGAGAATGCAGCTGCCGCAATCCAGCCCCAAAAAATAAACAATCCAACTATGTCAGGCATACTCTATCCCTTCATAACAATAAACTTTGTCATCGCATTTATAGATGCGATCGTTATAATAGTAGCTACTCCTGGAGAGAAGATACCAAGTAAGGAAACGGCTGCAAGAGACTTAAGTACTGGGAGAAAGATGGACATGCTTAGCCCGTGAATAAATCCCTCAGAGAATATCGTTTGAAATCGTTGTACAATAGCAGAAGCGTAGGGAAGATCCATTGCGCTTATAAGGACTGGAGGTATGCTAGCGTACACGTAAATTAGGCCGCACAGACTGCTTATTGGAAAACTTAATGACGTGTATTCGGAAAGCCCAACATTTCCAAGAGCAATTGTGTTTATGAAATACGCGGTCGGAAAGATTATTTGAAAACCGAAGGCAAGTGATATTAAAAATGCACCTGCCTCGCGCGTTGGTGGGAAAAAGCGCAGAACCAAACCTGCTGGAAGAAGAAAACGTACCATTACAACATCTATAAAATTAAGTAAAAATATCTGCACAGAAAGACTTGCGTATATCATGACAAAACCTAGTGCGAGAATATTTGTCATGGAAACGAAGGTGTCTATTCCAGGAAATACCTTAAAGGTTGGTGATAACACCTGCTCCCCTATTCTTTTTTGAAATGTGTTTAGCACTGAGGTGCATGCTTGAATGGTGTAAACATCCATCAGCGCCTTATAGACGTTGTCTGCATAACCGCGAAGTTGTTCTGCTGCCGCAAGAGGAGGGGACGAGCTACCAACTACCGCAGTTGAAATAGTACTACTAACAGCAAAGAAGCTTATAACAAATATCAAAAGAAGAAAGGAATTAATGAGATTCGTAAGCTCGATATTCAGATAGGCCTCCCATTCCGGTACCCTGAATATCTTTGCTACGAGATAAGTTATAAGAATTATAGAAGATATCATCAGAACAACAAAGACTACTGCGTCTCTGTATGGAGTAAGAACGACTTCCTTGCCTCCTATAGAGAAGCTAACTATCATCATTGAAAGAATGTTGGTTGCGATGTAGAAAAGAATGATATAAATAAGCGCTGCTATAAGGGCAGACCCAAGAAGCACCTGCGACCATACAGTTGCCCTTGCCCTTGTTTCTGCACCGAAAAGTTGACCTATGGCAAACGCACCAGCTGCGATTACCACCATAATTACTATAAGGTAGAGAAGGGCGCGCTGTGCGAGACTGCTCAATCTCTGCAATAACACAGAGAGGTCTAATGTTGGCATCCCTCCTCCTGAAAAGATTGGAACAAAAAATGAGAATAAAATTATAACAAGTGCTGAAACCCCTATAGCAGCAAGCAGCCCACCAGACCATGCTTGTATCCTTGCCCTTGTTTCTGCTCCAAAGAATTGCCCGAATACATAGCCACCTGCGGCTATCACTGCCATCACTATCATTAACATTATCAAGATTGCTTGAACTGTATAGAAAACATTAATCGTCTCCTCCCTGGGCTCAAGAGGGGTTGTGGAAAACTGCGCAAGTGCGAGCGGTAGAAGAACAAGAAAGGCAAATACCGCAATAACTGCCATTTTATTCATATTCTACACCTAAACTAACTTTGTTATTCCTGCAAGTTCCATTTCTCCACCTATTACCCATGCGATATTCCTATACATTGTTATTGTAATTATTATCTCTATGACTGATGTAATTATTACTAAAACTATAAACTGCCCAACGTGTGATACCTCTCTAACTATAAAATAATAAAGGCCGGCCGCAACATTCGAAGGGAGAAAAGGACCGGTGAGACCGGAATAAAAATCACCCGTAAACCCCATCATAAACTTCCAAATACCAATCGCTGTGTTAATGAAATTTTTTGCAAGATTATATGCTCCCTTCCATAACCTCTCGAAACTACACAGTATTTCATGTCCGGCGCAGTACGTATCTCCACTGGCGACCCTCTCTGCCAGAGGCTCGGAACGGAAAAGCGCTTCCCGTTCTTCGCTTTGCTTTCTCATATCAGTAAGGGCCTTTTCTCCGGTGGCTTGGTCCACGTTAGTCTTAAAGAGCGAGAATGAGCTGAGCATCGGTGGTGGCTCTGAAGGATGATAAAGGTCGAACACGGTATAATAAGAAAATAATACTGAAAAAGGATAGGCAAAATAAGCAGCAAAGCATAGTGCTATGATACTGGAGCCAGTTGTCCTGGAGAACGGAAATGCTCTCAGAAATATCCCTATCGGCAGAAGTATCAATGGTACCACATATTCGCAGAAGAAAAGCAGAAACTCCTTAACCCATACCGCCGCAACAAGAAGTCCTATGCTCTCTACAACGCTTGTATGAATCGTGCTCAACATCCCAAGCGATATGTAGGGCATGAAAGAGAATGAAACTATCGCTGGACCAGAGAATATAGCTCCTATTGGAAAGGAAATGGTTGAAAGAAAACCAATTAAAATCTCGTAAAGATAGAGATTCGTATAAAGACTTATGAGTTTACTCTTAAAAACAGCATTGGCCTGCAATGCCAATTCTACATGAGTTACAGAAAGACCGCTCAATTGCGGGCCGCCAGGAATAGTAATTCCTATAAGACCTGATGTTAAGCTATTAAAAAAACCATCACCCATTATCCATACAAATATTATGATTGCAGTAAAGATAAGAGCAGCAAATTCGTCATGAGCAACTGCAGTAAGTTGCGGGCTTTGGAAAAAATATGCTACAAGAAAGAAAAGAGCAGTGACTACGATGGAGAAACCTAGGGCGCCGGCTATCATCCCTGTGGCTGCTTGTGGAATCGTGACTAGCAAAGGAAGTATGAAATCCATCCTAACCGCAATTGTATAAAGCATGTTAATTATTAAAACGTTGCAGATGTTTTCGAACAGAGTAAATTTTCAAAATTTCTGTTCCATAACGTCAAATCTCTTAGATGTATTATTAGAAAACTTATCAAGTTTATCTCCTAATTTCGTAAAGCCTTCATCCATCTTATTACCAAGCTCTTCTCTTGTCATTTTCATCTCAGTAGCTAATTTTCTCATATAAATGGCTCCCGCTTCTATGCTTTCTCTATTTTCAATCTCTAATTTTATTTTCTCTACGAACCTTCTTATGATTGCCATATCTTCATGCTCGGCAAAAATCTCTACGGTTTTCTTGTCATCAAGGTTCTTGACCATTCCCATTAAGCTATGGAGGGTGGCTATTTAAAGCCTTGTGGCTGGTAATGCTATTAGTTTTTATTTACTTTCGGATTTACTGTGTTAATCTGACAATGCGGTGTCCTGTATGGATAGAACACATTACATCTCAGAAGCTAAAAAAGACATAGGAAAAATTGTTAAGATAGCTGGTTGGGTGCACGATGTTCGCGACCTTGGAAAACTAAAATTTGTACATCTGCGCGACCAAACAGGGATAATCCAAGTTACGATGAAAAAAGGAGTAGTCGATGATAGCATTCTTGAATCCATAAATGTTAATAAAGAGGATGTCATCTCGTTTGAAGGAGAGATAAAGGAAAATAGAATAGCACCAGATGGTGTTGAGCTTATCCCAAATAACTTTAAACTTCTAAATAAAGTAACTATGAAACTACCTGTTGACCCAACAGGAAACGTTCCCTCCGAGCTCGATACCCGCCTTAATTACAGATATATAGACTTAAGAAAAAAGGAGATTAATCTAATATTCAAAATAAAATCCTTGTTAATAAATAGTTTCAGAGAGCAATTAACATCGAATGGATTTGTTGAGATACAGCCATCAGCAATAACAGGAGCAGCAACAGAAGGAGGAACCGAGGTTTTTCCGGTCCAATATTTCGAAACGCAAGCATATCTTGTGCAATCTCCTCAACTTTACAAACAACTTGCAGTTATAGGCGGCCTTGACCGGGTAATGATTACTATGCCTGTATTCCGTGCTGAGAAGCACAACACCACAACGCATCTTAACGAAATAACGCAGATGGATATAGAGATGGGTTTTGCAGACCACCACGATGTTATGACTGTTCTAGAGGACGTCGTACTTTATATGCTTAAAAAAACGGATGAAAGATTTGGTGAAGACATCGAAAGAACATTTGGAGCGAAAGTAACTGCACCGAAAAAAATTCCTCGCTATACCTATAAAGAACTTGTAGATAAACTGAATTCAGAGAAATTCGAAATGAAATTTGGAGACGATTTCTCGAAAGAAGCAGAAAAGAAGCTATACGAAATACTTAACAAAGAGCTGTATTTTATATATGATTGGCCAACTGCGGTAAGAGCGTTCTATTCTATGCCATCTGAAGAGAACGAGGAGATATGCCATGCGTTTGATTTGGTCTATCGTGGTTTGGAGATAGCCAGCGGAGCAAAGCGTATTCACATAGTAGAAATTCTTGAAAAGCAATTGAAGAAGAGGGGAATGAATTTGGCGAATTTTGAGTTTTATCTTAATGCATTCAGAATGGGTGCGCCGCCACACGCTGGTTGGAGTATCGGACTCGAGAGATTTGCGATGAAACTTTGTTGTCAATCCAACATTCGGGAGGCCATGCTCTTTCCTCGGGATAGGATGAGGGTTTCGCCATGATAATTGCGATAACTGATGATGATGGATATACAGAAGGAGTTGAAATACTATTAGATGTGGCAAGCAAGATAGGAAAGGCCTATGCAATTCTTCCAGAAAGGCAGAGAAGTGCGATTTCCATTGCGCTAACATTGCATAAACCGTTAAGACTCACTTATATTAAAAAGAATATCTATACCTTGAATGGAAATCCGGCCGATTGCACGCTTTTTGCTATCCATTCGAATGAGTTCCCAAAGCCAGATGTAATCTTCTCCGGAATTAATTGGGGGGACAACTGCGGCTTAAGCCCATTGATAAGCTCTGGAACTATAGGTGCATGCTGGAAGGCTGCTATCTACAAGGTACCAGCAATAGCATTTTCTGTTCATCGGCCACACCGAAGGTTGGGTTGGGAGAAGAAAGAGAATTGGGATAGGGAAGGATTAAAGAACGGCGTTCTGAGGGTATGGGCTGCTCTAAAATCAAAACTTAAGAAGGGAGATTTTTATGTAGTGAATTTTCCTGAAGAGCGATATATCAAAAAAGCGAAGATAGTTTTTTCAAAGAGGAGACAATGGATGAGAACCTTCGCAGTGATAGAGAAAAGAAAGGACCCGCACGGTAATCCTTATTATTGGTTAAGTGGAAAGAGCATAAAGCCAGAAAAGGGTACCGATTATTATGAGCTTGTAGCAAAAAAGAACATAGTCGTTACAAAGGTACCACTCGAAAAACTTTTGAAGTAAAATTTATATAAGATATTTGAACATAAGGTTATTTTTATGGGCTAGTAGATCAACGGTAGATCGCCTTCTTGGCGTGGAGGAGGCTGGGGGTTCAAATCCCTCCTAGTCCACAAAAAGATCCGAGTTGGGAAAATTTATATACTTATTGAGTATAATACTTATTAGGTATATATGAAATTCGTCGATAGGGAAAAGGAATTAGAGCTTCTAGCCAAGTTAAAAAGGCCGAGAATTGCAGTAGTCGGAAGGCGACGGATAGGGAAGACGACACTTGTTGAGCACGGTTGTCAAAACGTGCTAACTCTCTTTATCCCTGCTGAAAAGACCGAAGCCGAAATAATTGCTGATTGGGTAGCGGAATATCCTGAACTTCTACTTCCACGACTTGCATCTTTCAGGGAGTTTTTCGAATACCTGCTCTCAAAGGAAAGAGAGCGTACAATATTCATAGACGAGTTGCAAAATGTTCTGAAAGTTAACAGCTCTTTCATATACGACCTTCAGCGACTTATGGATAAGCATAAGAATTGCAGTATAGTCGTTTCTGGCTCTTACATCTCATTGATGAAGGGTCTCATCGAAAAGTACAAAAGTCCCCTGTACGGCAGATTTGATTTTGTAATAAAGCTCAATGAATTGAATTTCAGAGCCGTTGTTGCACTGTGCGGTCAGCTTGGCTATTCATTTGAGGACATGATCCGTTTCTACCTAGTCTTTGGCGGCATCCCAAAATATTACGAAACTCTTGAAAATATGGGCAGTCCATCATTTGAAGACGCTGTAAAAGCACTCTTCTTACTTTATCCACGTCCTCTGAATGAAGAAATACGCACAATGCTCAAGGAAGAATTTGGAAAGGAACATAAGATGTTTTTTACAATCCTGACAGCTGTCGCTTCAGGAAAAAACATCCTTAAGGAAATCGCATATTACAGCGGCAAAAGGCCCACAGAGCTTACAAAATATCTAGCTTTATTAAAAGATGATTTTGACATCTTGCGAAGAGAAATTCCAGTTACAGAAAAAAAAATAAAAACAGGGCGTTACGTTATAGTCGCTAACATTTTTTCCTTCTGGTTTTATTTTGTGTGGCGGCAATATTATATCCTGGAGAGAAATCTCGATAATGTTGCAGCTGACTTTTTTGACAAGGAAATAAATTTATATCTCGGCAGGAGATTTGAAAATTTATGCAGAGAAGCGTTAACTGAATTAAATAGTGTAAGTCAGCTTCCATTTGAAATATCAGAGATAGGAAGGCAGTGGGGGAAGGATCACAACGGCAATCCCTATGAAATTGATCTGGTTGCTCTGAACAAAAAGACAGGTGATATACTATTTGCGGAGTGCAAATGGAGCGAGAACGTGAATGCTGAGACCGTTCTCACAGAACTCAAGAGAAAAGCTGAATTAGTTGAGTGGAACAAAGGAAAAAGAAAGGAGCACTATATAGTGTTTGCAAAAAGCTTTAAAAAACGCGTTGAAGAAGAGAATGTGTTGCTGTTTGATTTGAAAGATCTCGAAACACTATTCAAAAGGTAGATTCGCGATGAAAAATTAATAAAAGAGGAGATTGTTACGACGGAGAAATGAACGTTACAGAATCTCCTCTCAGAAGAACAGTGCCTACGCCTCTCTTAACTTCGCCGTTCTGAAGCTGTTCTGCTTTCTCGAGTACTATGTTCATATGGACATCATATGCAACCATCACTCCACGGAACTCGTACCCTCCCTTCATACCTACAATCACTGTATTGTTCAGTGCATTGTTTAAGATATCAAACGGTCTTTTCTCAGCCATTTATTTCACCTCAAAAATCAAAAGAGAATGTTATTCTAAGTAAATAGGTTTTTATTTATTGAGTATGGTTTCAATATTTCCTTTTCCTTTAAAGATAAGCACTATATCTGCCGTGTTACGAAGAGCAGCGCTGAATGCAATGTCAGTTGCGATTATTATAGTCTTCTTCCCTTTTGCTTTTGCCTTTACTAATACCGGTCTATAATCGGTATCGCGCGTCATAAAAGCAAGTATATCTATGTCTTTATCGAGTATGTACTCCATTCCTTCAATTGCCATGGTGACATCCACATCCCCAGTGGTTATTTCAACATCAAAACCCTGGTTTATCATCGCCTCTATCAGCTTTTCTGATGCGTACTGGTCCAGATATATCTTTGCTATGCGTATTCTACCGTACTTCGCTACTTCTTCTTTTATCTCACGCACGTCAAGATGGAAGGATTTTCTTAAGGTATTTGGACCATCAACAAGAAGCGCAACATTAGGTTCTTTTTTGAATAACTTCTCAAAAAAATCATGCATGAGCGCACCTTCAAAATTATAATAGCGTAAATCTCTCATTAAAAATTAAAAAACCTATGTGCATTCCTTGCAGTCTGTTCTGCTACAATATCGAAATCTATATTTTTTACCTCTGCAACGTACGCTACGGATTCCTCAACCTGCTCTGGCATCCTCACAACATATGGCGAATCTGTCTCAACAACAATATTTTCCAGCGGCGTTTCTTCTATTACAACTCTTCGCTCTTTGGAATGCAATGGCGGTATCGATATCAAACCCCCTTGCTCAACAACCCATCTTGCTTCCGACAGGGTGCCGGAAAAGAAATGCATCATAAGCGGCGGGCATGTCTTTCTCATCTCAAGCGTGTCTATCACATCTCGCATCGCTTTTCTGCTATGGATTACTATCGGAAGTCCCATCTCTTCTGCAAGGTCGAGCATTCTCGCAAAAACCTCCTCCTCTCTTTTCACATCTTCCTCGCCTTTGGCCCAATGATAATCAAGACCTATCTCTCCAATCGCATTAGGTCTGCTCGCTCTTATGAATTCTATCCATTCTTCCAAAGTGCTAAGATCGGTATTTCCAATTACAGATTGAGGAGCTATACCAAGAGAAAATGGCAGATTTAATTTTTTTGCAATCTCTACTGTCTTAACGTTGGTAGCATGCGAATATCCACAGGTAACCGGCAACACTCTTCCAGTTAGTTTGTAATCCTTAATGTCAGAGAGGTGGCAGTGCGCATCGACGATGGTAGTCATGATTATATTTTAAAAGACTAAGGTTTTATAATATAACCTCCAATTTACAACTAATTTGCAGCTCGTTGTAGGTGTTAGAATGGTTGAGAAGGTATTCAGTGTAGCTAAGGGGTTGAAACCTGGAAACTACATTCTCATAGACGGCGTTCCATGCAAGGTTGTGGATGTAGAAAGTTCAAAGCCAGGAAAGCATGGCGCGGCAAAGATGAGGATAACTGCAATAGGTATATTTGAAGGGCAGAAAAAAACCCTTCTTTCGCCTGGAGACGCAGATGTAGAGGTTCCGATAATAGAAAGGAAGACTGTTCAGATAATGTCTGTAAGCGGAAAAACCGCGCAGGTTATGGATTCGCAAACCTATGAGATGTATGAGATGGAGATACCGGATGAGCTGCTAAATCAGGCTGCCCCAGGCAAGGAGGCGGAGATAATAGAAGCTATGGGAAGGAGAAAGATGGAGAGGATTAGGTAGCGGGGTGCGAAAATGGAAGTAGAAATAATTTCAGCGACAGAGAATGAGCTTCTCAAAAGGAAGGAGATAAATGCTGCTCTTCATTTCGAAAACGCAACACCAACCAGAAAGGAGATGAGAGAGGCAATTAGCACGAAGCTTGGATTGAATCCGGAACTTACTGTGCTCAGCAGCGTTGTCAACGAATTTGGGAATAAAAGGGTTCGTGTTATAGCTCATGCCTACAAAGACATAAAGAAGCTTATGGAAATAGAACCACTTTACATAAGAAAAAGAGACGGTGTAGGAGTACCGCCAGAGGCAGAAAAACCAAAAAAGGAGGCTGCACCTGTGGAAAAAAAGGAAGGTAAAAAGTAGCTGTAAAGAAACAAGTAAAGAAAAACAGGTGGACAAAAATGGCTGAAGAAAAGAAAGAGAAGAAATCTGTTGGAACAAAAAAAGAGAAGAAGGAAGGACCAACCGCTTACATTCCTCACAAATATTGTCCAAAATGTGGGGCTGGCGTAAGACTGGCTGAGCATAAGGATAGGCGGGCCTGTGGAAAGTGCGGCTATTATGAAAAGAAGTAGGAAAAATGGACGCTAAAAAAATTTTTCTTATAGTCCTTATTCTTTCAGTGCTATCCTTTTTTACTCTGTTCTTTTTGGATAAGAAAAGCTATCTTTATGAAGCTCCTCTACACATCGGGCTTTTTTCTGCGGCTCTTTATTTTTTATGGAATAAGGATCTAAAAACAACATTGCATGAATTGGGCGTTCCTGGAGATTTGAAAACAAATCTTGTATTCTCTCTTTCAGGTTTTCTTGCAATAATTGCATCGCTCTTTATCATCGCTCATACGATGAATTTTTTTGGCATTAATGATCAAAGCAAGATTATTGATATAGTAGATAAGCTTCCGCTCTATCTTCTAATCATGGCCATTCTCTTCGCTCCGTTCAGCGAAGAGCTTTTCTTTAGGGGTTTGCTTGTTCGTCGTTTTGGCATCCTTCCAGCTGCAGTACTATTTTCCATCCTTCATATTTCATACGGTTCAGTAGGAGAGATTATCGGGGCATTCACAATAGGTCTTATACTTGGATTAATTTACAAACAATCAAAAAGCATAGTGCCGCCCATAGTCATTCATATGATTTATAATTTGCTCGCGATAGCGATCATGCGTTCGCTGTAATTTTTACCGGTGTGAATATGATAACGCTCGGAATAGAATGCACTGCCCACACCCTCTCCGTTGGTATCGTTCGAGATGGGGTTGTTCTTTCAAACGTAATCGATATGTTTCGACCGCCGAAAGGAGAAGGAATGATTCCGAGAAAGCTTGCCGACCATCATGCTCAGGTTTTCGGCGATGTTGTGCGAAGAGCAATTGTAGAATCAAAATTAACCATGAAGGACATAAACCTCATTGCATTTTCCCAAGGACCGGGCATAGGCTCTGCGCTTGCAGTTGGATGTGGCGGCGCGAAATATCTAGCAGCACGAACTGGAAAAATGTTAATAGGAGTAAACCATTGCTACGCTCATGTAAAGATAAGCGAGCATTTAACAGGAATCAAAAACCCTCTTATCCTATATGTATCAGGTGGGAATAGTCAAATAATAATAGAAGAAAACGGTAAGTATCATGTTCTTGGCGAAACACTTGATATAGGGTTAGGTAATCTGTTCGATAATTTTGCGAGGGCTATAGGAATGGAACACGCGCATGGTTCAGCATTGGAAAAATTTGCTGAGGGCGGAAGGTATGTTGAACTTCCTTATTCAGTTAAGGGAATGAATCTCGTGTTTTCTGGTTTACTTACCCATGCAGAGAAGATTGCAAGAGAAAAACCAAAGAGGGATGTCGCTTATTCGCTCATGGAAACAGCATTTGCTATGACGTGCGAGGCGACCGAGCGTGCTCTTTTCTTAACAAAAAAGAAGGGACTAATCGTTTGCGGAGGAGTTGCGCAAAATAGGAGACTTCAACACATGTTAAAAACAATGTGCGAAGAAGACGGCGTTAGATTTGGAGTCGCAGCAGACGAGTTCAACAGAGACAATGGGGCAATGATCGCCTATGCCGGCGAGTTTTTATACAAGAAAAACAGGGCTGCTGCAAAAAGAAGAATAGAAAGCTGGAAGCCCATTCCAAATCAGAGAATAGATAGATTGTGAGCTATCCTTCTAAAATTGATTTTATCTTTATGAATGCAATATCCTCTGGATATCCACCTACATATTCACCTCTTCCATCATTCACAATTGTTTTTGGAACACTCATTACCCTGTATTTAGATGCTATCTCTGGAAATTCCATCGCTTCGTATACATACCCCTTGACCCTTGAACTCACCATCGCAAATTTAAGAGCAACATAAGCAGATGCTGGGCAATGCGGGCATGTGGGTGTGACGAAAACCTCAAGTTTCACCCCATCGCTTAAATCAAAGAACTCCTTTACCTTGTTATCTACCATCAATTCTCCTCCAGCCATTTTTAAAACTTCTAGGAATGTGGCGAATTCAAAGCCAGAAGGCATCCCATAGAATCTTGCATCTCCTTTTACATTTTCGCTTTTGAAAATTATTACAGGCCCTGTCGTTACATCATACTGAGCAGCTGCCGTCTTATCCCTCTCAAGATCATATATCTCAATTTTTACCTTATCTGAAAGAGAGGTAATTTCAGAAAGTAATGATTTTATCTGGTCATTTAATTGTGTTTTTTTCTCAAAATAAACAAGAGTAACTGTGGATTTCATATCCTTAAGCCTTTTCAAAACCACATTCCTAGCATATTCATCCAAAATTGTCATAACCTTACCTCCAGATTAATCAAAGCCTTTTACTAAAGCCGCAACGCATACATTCTATGCGTAGGCAGTTGTGCTTTCTATCAAAAAAAACCTTTACAGTTACGCCAGGTATCCATATCAGATAGCATTTCCTACAGAAACTATTACGATATTCTTCTGGGAGACGAATCTTATGCTTTTTAATGTATGAAACCGTCATTCTTACGTATCTATCCGCCAGCTCTTTTTTTCCTTTCATATATTCCTTGCGTGCTTCATCGAGAAGTCGCTTGACGCTCTCAGATACGCTCTCTTTAATAATCTTTTTTCGCTTACTCCTCATGTAGTTGGTTCGATGGAAAGATTTATATATGAATATTTTATTAATCCGATTTGGAGCCGTAGTGGTTATAATATAGTCAACACCCTTACCTATGCAATTATAGCGATAGTTTCGGTCTATATCCTCTATCATAAGATGCATGGGAGAATACGAATAGATGAATTGTTTATTCGCTCTGTAATGTGTTTCGTCCTCTTCGGTTCGACCTTGCGTGTTGTTACAGACAGCATAGACGCTGGAGTTATGAAACCAATAACACCAGTCCACGAACTGGTTTTGAATAGCCATATCTACGATTATGGTTATTTCACAGTGACGCCCGGCATATACATCGTTGTTGCAACCATCCTCCTCTTTTTTATGATCATTCTCTACAAATTGAAACGAATGGATTTGCTTGGTTACGTGGGGCTTGCGCTATGGCTTCCTCATTTTCTCCTTATCCTTCCTTTTATGAAATATTGGATCTTTATGATCCCAGTTATAATACTAGCAGCCTTGCCTGCTTATTTAGCCTTTGGATTCTTTAAGGACAGGATATTAGCATCCATAGTCGCTGCCCATTCTCTTGATGGCGCAGCTACCTTCTTTGCGATAGACCTCTTTCCAAAATTTACAGGTATAGGGTATAGTGAACAACACGTTTTTTCCGGCGCTATAGGAGTTTTCAGCGGGAGTTATTTTGCATTTTATCTTGTAAAGGCCGCAATTTCCTTCCTTGCAGCTTGGCTTCTGGTAAAGGAGAACATTAAGGATGAAGAGAGAAATTACATAGCCCTTATCCTTATAATAATTGGTTTTGCCCCAGGCTTGCGTGATATTCTTAGGATGGGGTGCGGAGCGTAGAATGAGAAGTATTTTAATTTTATTCTTCCCATGCAGAAGCAATGGCCAATAATCCGCCCATTTCGTTAAAAAGGGATATTGAAAGTATAAAAAAAGTTACTTCTGAGATTATTAGAGAATATGGTCTAAAAACCCCATGCCTTTATTGCCGCAATTTTTCAAGATGCGCATTTATCGGAAGCATCGCTTTTATCGTAGGCGGGCAGTACTGTACGAGAAACTGCAGATTCTGCATTATCAAGCATCACAAGAAACCTCTAAAGCCTGATAGGGAAGAACCGGAGAGAATAGCTGCTGCTGTAAGAGCGCTTGGACTTAGGCATGTCGTGCTCAGTTCAGTAAGCCGTGACGATTTGGAGGACATGGGCGCGGGACATCTCGCACGCTGTATAATGGCGGTAAAGCTGTGGAACAGAGGAACGTTTGTCGAAGCCTTCATACCAAACTATGGCGGAAGACGCGATCTTATTAAGAAGATTGTAGACGCAAAGCCAGATATAATAGGCCATGGCATAGAGACTGTTAAGAGATTGCAGCATATAGTAAGAGACGGTCAAAACAGATACTACGAATCCCTTCAAACTATTAAAGCAATAAGAGAGCTTTCAAAGGAAATGATAATAAAATCATCACTGATGCTTGGCTTTAGAGAAGAGAAAACCGAAGTTCTTGCTACCCTTAGGCATCTGAGGAAGGCAGGCGTTGATATGATAACAATAGGGCAGTACCTCAGGCCAACAAAAAATAATCTTAGGGTGCTCGAGTATGTTCCGCGCGATGTTTTCGAATTCTATGAGAGGGAAGCTTATCAGTTAGGATACAAGTATGTGTTAGCAAAGCCTACTGCAACCTACTCTTATCTGAGCGATAGGATGCTGGCATTATTGAATAGACTCTGAAAATGTATCCAAAAGAATGTCGTATGGTGCATCTGTCTTTATTGATGTAGGAGAGAAATGATCCTTTCCTGCCTTAAACCCTTTCTTACGCAATCCTGAAATGACCTCTTCTGTTTTTGGAACTAAGCTCGCCTTCAAACGCTTCGCCATAGCATGCAATTCATAATGGTATGGTGGCATTCCGATTTCGTCCTCAAACAACTTGAGCATTTTTCTAATCTCATCCTTATGTGAATAGTTTCTTTTCTCATTCAGTTCTGCCATTTTTTCTATAAATATTTTTTCGTGGAGATCCCCTAACCATAACGGTCCTGCATAATCTAAGAGAGCGCCGCAATTTGTGCATTTTTCTCTCGGAAATTTCGCTGCATTTCTATACCCGCACGATTGACAAAACTCAACATATCCAAGCATGTCCATGCTCTTATAGGCAAGGTCAGCGCTTCGTTTCACTTCTATAATCGTCTTCAAATAATGAGATTTAGAAAATGAAAGCAGTGGTTTAATCCCCATGTTAAATTCTGCTGCTGTTTCCGCTATTCGCCTTATTAAAATTCTTAATCCATTCTCGTGTGTGAATTCATTGTTTAGGGGTTTTGAATGGTAATTCTTTATACATGCCCTTGTCTTTCCGCCGCAAAGTACTGCGACATCTGTTGCCGTGACAGATAGGTATGCTATCTTTTTTGGATTGAAAACACGAAATCCATCATAAAGATAAGGCGCAGGTGTTCCAAACGGATCTAGTTCAAGAAAATCTGCTGAGATATCAAAAACAACACGCGATATGTTTCCATGAATTGCTTCGTGTTCTATCCTTGCTTTTTTTGCATTTTCTTTTGCACATTTTATTGCATTCTTTTCAATATCTACAAATATTACGTGTTTTACATTCTTGTTTTCTTTAGCATATCTTATTCCGCGTATTCCTGTTGCACAGAATGAATCACAAATTTCGAGCTGATTGCGAATTGCTCCAACTGCAATGGAACACATACTCCTGCAGAATGTCATTTTTGGATTGTAAAAAACATTCTTTGAAACAGAAAATTTGATACCTTCTTCTTCCATTTAATCACTATGTTTTTTAATATCTATAAACTCTCTTAAGGCTACTGTTGCATAGCTTCCTGCTGGCAAGGAGAAGCGAAAGGTATCGTTAGAAAAAGAAAAGTCCTTTAAAGGAGCAAACAACGTTCTGAAGTTTCCCTTAGATGAAATTTCAGGGATGATTCTTAATTTGAAATCGCTCTGTTTTATTTCTAACTCTTTAAGAAGGGCGTTCTCTCGCTCATTCAGTTTGCTTTCATACCCAATTAATTTCCCAACCAGCCATTTTTCTTCATTTCTTTTCGAGATATCCGGAAAGCCGTAAGCGTTTTCTCCGCAGAAATACTCTCCATCTTCCTTACGTATCTCTCCCTCCCTAATCCTATCTGAAAGGAGTCTGTTAAAGATGTAGGATTGAAATGCATGGATAAACATAAGAAGGGTTGCTCTTGGTAATCTTCGAAGTGCACCCACGTAATCGTTCTGATTTTTTGAAAGATAATCAAGCATGCTTCTCTCCAGCTTTAGATAAGAAGGAAAATTTTTTAGCGCAGTAGAAAAATTCAACGTCTCCTGAAGACTTTTCCGTGCCGCTCTCGCCTCTTCATTCTCCTCTCCTTCGCTATCGCAAAGAAAGGTAAGAACTGCCTTATCCGCCCTTCCCCTCAAAAGATATTCACCAATGATATGCGTATTCTTTCTATTCGATCCAAACCTCTGCTCTCCAAAATAGTTTGGGAATCTTCCATCAATTTCGCTATAAATATCCGTTACCCTCTCGCTATCCTTTGTATCTATTACCTTAATCGTAAATCTATTCCCGAGGAGTTCACCAAGATGTACCTTATCTTTAGCGACCCATGCTCCATTTATCCGAATGTCTTTCAGGTTAAGAGATAGCAATTCTGCGGCGTCAACCTTAAATACAGAAACAATTTGAGTGGAAATTGAATTCTTATCCTTGTTTCCAGCATAATTAAATCTTCGTGGACTTATCCTTAATTCCTTTGCAATCCTTCTTATCGCACCTTCTGTGGTCCAATCTTGCTTTTGCAATATAAAATGCGTGTAGTTACCAGTTCCGTCAGTGCATCTAATCCCCTTATCAACTTCAAAAACTATCCCGTTCGTTCCAATCTCTTCCACTATAAAATCTTCCGGCTTCGTCTTTATTCTTCCGCCAATTCCTGGCGTCTTAGAAAGATGAGAAAGAAATTCCATGGTAATCATTTTTGCATACTTCTCTAACCATATTCCCCAACATACATATTTATAAATCTTTTTAGACTAATTATATTTAGTGGTTTTGTATGTCCGAAAAAAATATTAATGAAAAAATAGGGGATGCAGGAAGGAAGAGTGAGAAGGAAGAGCGCAAGCAAGGATTGTTTGCAAAGATTAAGCCTCTTGCAGAAGGAGCTATGGTTGGTGTTGTCAGCAGTGCGCTTATTTTAGGCAGTTGTACAAGATTTACAGATTTCCCTATGCCAAACATTCGCCAGGACGCTGAATCAGACACTCAAGAATCTGATAATAAGACAAAGCTAGAAAATATCCCAAGAGACGCGAGCGAGGACGAAGCAGTAGAAATTGTAGAAGACGAAGTTTCTCCTGATGATGAAGAAGCAGAAGAAGACGCAGTTGAAGAAGAGCTTGCAGATGTTCCTGAGGAAGATGCAGTAGAAGACGAAGCAGTAGAAATTGTAGAGGACGAAGTTTCTCCTGATGCAGAAGAAGATGTTGCAGTAGACCCAGACGCAGAAGTTGAAGAAGACGCAGAAGAAGAAATTGCAGAAGAGGAAGATGCTACAACAGATCCAGATGCAGAAGTTGAGGTACAAGACGCTACTGAAGATGTTGTATCTGACGATATGGTTGCAGAGGACACTACAGCAGATGATGTTGAAGCTGTTTGCAGTGCCTATGATGAGATGAGGTACGTTTGGATAAGTGTGGGCAATGTAGAAGTAGTGGGAGGTATTG
>Ga0136652_1000105_pt1 | contig 47254 bp, 46 predicted proteins | sample ConPoolayeEmetaG_FD_94864 | JGI IMG/M metagenome (GOLD analysis project Ga0136652, IMG submission 94864) | Hot spring microbial mat communities from California, USA to study Microbial Dark Matter (Phase II) - Cone Pool mat layer E metaG... ...
ACAGTGCTGATGCTAATGGTTTTACAGCCCATACCACTGGAACTGGTGATGCTGCCGGAATCACTGTTTATATGACTTATACCAACACTGCTGGTGCAGCCATCACTTATAGTGGTATCTAAAAGTAGTGCATGTTGAGGAGCAGAGTGCCAGAACTGAGGTTGGTTATTGATATTGGCTCGGACACAGTAAAAGTTATAGAAGGGGGGATGAGCCGGGGGAAATTAGTTGTCACCAGAGCAGGTGTGGTAAAAAATCCCCTACCTGAATTCTGGCAGGGAGCAAGTCTGCAGGAACAGGCTTCCTTCACAAAATTTCTCCGCAGTTACCTGCAGCACTTAGGAGTAAGAAGCAGTCTGACTATGTGCGGAATAGCCGGCGAGGAAATACTGGTCCACTATTTTGACCTACCAGACATACCGGAAGAAGAAATCCAGAGCACAGTAGAGACAGAACTTGCCGAAGTTTTTCCCCAGGGCTGGGCTAACCTGGAATTTGACTATCAGATTCTTTCTTCCTCTGGCAAAAAAACAGTTCTTCTTGCCGGCTATCCCAAAAACAGGTGTGACTTCCTTATTCAGATTTTCTCCCAGTGTGGATTGCGGCTGGTGCTGATGACTCTGGACAGTCTTTCACTGGCAAATCTTTTTTATTTCCAGGTAAACAGGCAAAATGAAGAAATAGGATTTCTGATAAATGTAGGTGCAAGACTGACAAGTATGGCTCTCGTAGAAAGAGATGGTTTTGTTCTGGCCAGGGATATCGGTTTTGGGGGCAACGACATCACCCGAGTTATCAGCCAGCAAGCCGGCTGTTCTTTCTCTGAGGCTGAGGCAAGGAAAAAGAAACCGGAAGAAATAGCATGGTTGAAGGAACTGGTTAGACAGAATTCTGTGGAGATGGTATCAGAGGTAAAAACTGCTGTTAGTTACTTTACCAATCGGACTGGTAAAAAACCTGAAAAGTTCCTTCTTTCCGGTGGTTCAGCGGTTCTGCCTGGATTGAAAGAAACGCTGGAACAAAACCTGAATTTGCCAGGGGAAATCTGGAATCCTTTGCAGAACATCTCAGGTGTTCCTGGTCCAATTGAGCAACAGGGTAACCTTTTTGCTGTCTCTTCAGGATTGCTTCTCTGGAAACTGCCATGATAAAGATTAATATTTTGAAGGTGAGGGCTCAGAAGTGGAAAATGCGGCAGATACTTCTTCGTCTCACTTTCTTTTACCTGGCTGGTTTATTTCTCATTCTGTTCTTTATCTGGGTTAGAGTAATGGTGGAGGATATCTATCTTGTCAGGCTGGAGAAGGACATTATATCCGTTAAGCAGAAACTGGCATCAGAACAGAGTTTAATGGCTACTCTACAGAAATATAAAGAATATCTAACAAAAGCCAGTTCTGATTTAAGTTTATGCGAGAAAGAAGCAACCAGCAAGGTATTCTGGGCAGGTAAAATGGCTGTGGTAGCCAGTGCTTTACCGGCTGGTGTCTGGCTGGGAACACTTACTACCAGGGAGGAAACAAGGGATAAAAGAAAGGAGATTATCTTTCTTATCAAGGGTTTTGTCTCTCCGGAGGTGAATGAAAAACAGGCTATTTTTAGGTTTATTCAAAATCTTTTGCAGTCTGGCTCCCAGGAGTTTTCTAAGGTGGCATTAAAAGAAGTAAAAAGGGAAGGTAGCAGAGATGAGGATAAGATAACTTTCACAGTAGAGTGTGGATTGTTAAAAAAAGGAGAGTGAAATTAAACTTATGCTACTGGTAAAAAAAGTTCGCTGGTATATTCTGGGAGCGATTATTTCCTATGTATTTATCTGGTTCTGTTTGGGTTCCTGTCTTCTGCAGCACAAAGTTCAGAAGATTCAGAAGCTGAAGGAAGAAAAGGAGCAACTGGAATACGACTATCTAAGGCTAAAAAAGTCTCCGCTTTTTCTGGAAAAGGTGGGTAAGACTGCGGTTGAAGTCCAGGAAAAAGTTTTGCAGTATACCTGGCTGGCAAACTCTCTGGACCCAAATTTATCCTTTTTTGAATATATTTCTGACATCTTAAGCAGGAATAAACTTGTTTTGCAGGAAATGAACGAAGTGAAAGATGAAGAATCAGGAAAGAAGTATTTTATCTGGACTGTCCGGGTAGAAGGACGTTACCAGAATATGATTAAGGCAGTGAATGAGCTGGAAAGAGGAAAAAGATACCTGAAAATCACCCGGATAGATATTACCCCTGGAGAAAAAACTGTTTTTAACCTGACTGTTCTTGGCCTGAAAAAAGCGGGGTGAAGTATGGAGCAGGATAAAAAGAAAAAACTTATACTTATCGGGATTTTGTTAATAGTGCTGGTTGTTTCCTGGACAATTGTTCTTTCCCCGGGGAAGAAAAAAATAGGTAAGTCGCTACCAGGGAAACTTCCAGACAATGTAGTCAGCCAGATTAGCCCATCTAACCAGCAATATTTTAAGCTGGAGGAAGTAGAAAGGACAGTTAAACAGGTCAGGGAACTTCTCACTGCAATGGAAGAAAAGGAGAATCAGGGGGTTAGCCAGATTGCGGGGAAGGATCCTTTTCTTCGTCGGATGCAATCAAAACAACCAGTTTCTCCTGAAAAGACGCACAGCATTTTGAAGGAAGAACCAGCAAGGTTACCTTCTTTTGTCCTTTCCGGCATCCTTTATGACCGTGCCAGACCTTTAGCCATTATCAATGAAAAGGTTTGCAGTGAAAGTGAACAGATTGAGGGATTCCAGGTTTACCAGATTAGACCCGACAGCGTTGTACTGAAAAGTCAGGAGCACACTCTCACTTTGCAGTTGTCTGCCAGCGGTGGCACAGAAGTAATAGAGCAAAAAATAATTGCAGAACAAAAAAGGGTGGAAACGACTGGAGTTAATAATTTACCTGATGAATCGCGGTGCTCTACAGCCGCAGGGGGAACGAAAAGTGGTTCTCTGGATGTGTGCTTTAGAACAATTCAGGTTTTATCTGTACCGGTTGAAGATATGCAGTGGGCAAAACAACAGGCTAATTACCTTGTGCAAAAAGGTTTTCAGAGGATAAGACTGTTGAAGGATGATGAATTTGTGGTGTTACGTTCGGGTTCATATAAAAATTTTTATGATGCTAAGTCTGATTGGAAAAAGCTGGCGGGTCTCTACCCTACTGCTTTCATTAAGAAAGTTAGTCAAAAGAGCGAAGAAGGAAGGATTCTGGAAGAGTTTCAGGTAGCAAAGGTAGAGGAAAGAGAGCAAGAGATAGCAAAAACCAGACCAGATTATGCTGCTGAAGAAAAATCCGGAGAAAAAAGGCAAACTATTTTGACCATTCAGGTGGCTTCCTACGAAAGCCAGGCAAAAGAAGAAGCAGTAAAGATGGCGGAAAAATTAGCCCAGCATGGTTATCCGGATGTAAGAGTGGAGAACATTAACGGATTCTATGCGGTGAGAATTGGTTGCTGGATGCGGAAGGAAGAGTTTCTGACAGATATGCTGGAGGAATTGAAACAGTACAGGGCAGACAGTTTCCTCCGCACGGGCTACTACCTTCCAGAACGAATTGTTTACCTGTCAGGTGGAGAAAGAGGAAATTACACAGAGGGAGCAAACAGTTAGAAATCCGGGGCAGGGTCGTGGTGGCACCCTCAAGGGAGAAGGTAAAAAGAGATAAAGTTAACCAGTGTTTGTGACAGAACAAAATATTTTTAAGGAGGAAAAATGAAAAGGTATGTTCTTATCTCCATCTTAATCGGGCTGGCAACCATCGGACCTTCCCGTTATCTTTCCGCGGAAAAGCTAACCCTGACTTTTCATCAGGCAAAATTAGGTTTTGTTCTGGAAATGCTCAGCCGTAAAACCGGGATGAAACTTGTTACCAGTACTGAACTGGCGGACAAACTGATAAGTGCCTACCTGGACGGAGTTGACGCTGAGGAAGGTATTGATGCCATTTTTTCTGCTAATGGTCTAACCAGGGAGAAACTGCCTGGCACGGAAATTTTTGTTATCAAGGCAGCGCCAAAATCTGCTGAACAGGTAGCTTACCAGACAGAGTGTTTACCCTTAAAGCATGCGCGCGTAAGGGATGTTTACGAAACCTTAAAAGCTCTTGGTTATGAAAAAACTGTGACTGTGGATAGCCGGTTGAATGCCCTCGTTATCAGAGATTACCCGGATAGAATAGCAGAACTTAAATACCTTGTTTCCCGCCTGGACCAGGACTACAGTTCTTCACCCATCAAGGTAAAACTTTTCCAGTTGAAGCATATAGATGCTCTTGATTTGTGGGTTCTTCTGCCCACACTTTTACGAAGGAATGTTCCTCAGGAAAAAGAAACAGCCATTAAGACCACCATTGAAGTTACCGGTGCACCTGTAGGAGAAGGACAGGTGGCGCCAACTGCAGGAACTTCCGGGACAGGTTCTACTTCCACAACAGGTTCTACTTCCACAACAGGTTCCAGTTCTACAACAGCGGGGACAACTACTGATGTTAGGTCCAGTTTGTTAGGTGGCAAGCTTGTTTCCCTCGGTGCTGGTAGAATTGTGGAAAAGACAACTCTAACCAGTGAAGTTGGAGATGGTTTTTCTATAATTCCGGACAAGAGAAACAACGCGCTGGTCGTGGTGGGAACCGAGGATTTCCTTAAAGAAGCACAGGAAATAATTAGCATTTTAGATAAACCCGCACCCCAGATTGCTATAGAAGCAGTTCTGGTGGAACTGACCAATGAAGGTTTGAAGGATATTGGTGTGAAGTGGGCAGATGAATATGGAAGTCTGGGCAAGATTACAGGGAATTACTTTTTCGGTATTCCCCTGGCTCCTGGTAAGGATACAAAAGCCAGCACAGAAATATCCTTCCAAAGTCTTACCGCAGACTTGCGTCTTTTAGAACAAAAAGGTGAAGCCAACATTTTAGCCAATCCCAGGGTGACCACCATGAATAATTCTCCTGCGACTATCAGAATAACAAGTAATATCCCTGTGGCTCCGAAAATCACAGAGACAACCGAGGCTGGTGGCAGAACCATAGAGTATGAGTTTCGGGATATTGGTATTACACTGGTGGTGGTTCCTCATGTGACTTCTGAGGGGAACATTGTCCTGGAAGTAGAACCCAAGGTGGTGACTGCCAAACAAAATACAGTTTTTAAGGATGCAGTTGATACTCATGAACGTTCCACCTTAACCAAGGTGGCAGTAAAGGATGGTCAGACCCTGGTTTTAGGTGGGCTTCTCAGTTCAGAAGCCACTAAGGATAAAACTGGAATACCTGTTTTAGGTAAAATTTTTCCTGGCCTTTTCAGCAACAGACGCAGCCTCACGAAAAAAACAGATTTAGTCATGTTTCTGACGCCCAGAATTTTAAAGGACGAAGACTTAAGGCTGATGGATAAAGAAGCTAAGGAAAGGGCAAAGGAAAAGTGAGATGAAGCAGAAGAAAGGTTTTACGTTGATTGAGTTTTTGCTTGGCCTAATTATTTTAGTAATTGGGCTGGTAGGAACGTCGGCTTTCTTTTATGTTAATAGTAAAAGTATGGTAAGGGCTCAGTTGAGGAGGTTTGCCACGTGGAAAGCCATAGATAAACTTGAAACAGTGAAAGGAACTGATTATTCTCAAATACCCAACGGAACAACAACGGAAACTATTACTATTGGAGACATCCAGGCACAAAGAATCACTACTGTTACCGAAGACACGTCGATTTCTTTAAAAACAGTTAGTGTGCAAGTACTGTGGGATAATAACACCGTTGCCCTTTCTACCATGATTGCCAAGCAATGAAAGTAAAAAAGGTTCATAGAAATTACTGCGGACTAACTCTCATTGAGTTGATGGTGGTTTTGATTCTTGGTTCTTTAGGAATTTTTTCCCTAAGCAGTATTGTTTTTGAATCATATGCAGAGTGGAAGAGAAGCAAGGATGTTGTTTCTCTTCAAGCTGATCTTGACCTCGCAAGTCATATGATTAAGAGTATTCTGGAAGAAGCAGATAGTGTACTTGTAAATGAAACAGGAGACCATATTATTGCCAGTAATCTACCTTACTGGAGTCAGGAGTTTTACCCTGATCCCACAAACCAGAAAACCCTCATCTGGAAAAATACAAAAACCGGTGAAACCGAGAAAATTCTCACCACACTGAAGAGCATAAATTTTGTCGAGGAAAGTAATGTGGTTAAGGTAACTCTGGAAGTTGAGAAAGGAACCAGAGTAATCAGTAATTCTTTTTCTGTCTTTATGAGGAATTAAGACATGAAAAATAAAGGATATCTTTTACCCATGGCTGTAATTTTCATTTTGATTTCTCTCATTATGGGTATGAGCATTTTGTATGTGGGTGGAAATGAGGAGATTGCGGCAATAAAAAGGTACAATCAAGAGAAAGCATTTTATATCGCAGAAGCAGGTATTAACAGGGCATTTGCGTATAAAAAAGCAAATGAGTCATGGCATCCTGAACAAAATGCAATTATTTTTGGAGGCGGGTCTTTTCAGGTAAGTGAATCAATCCAGGGAGAAACTATTATTTTTACTTCTACAGGTTCCTATCAAAATAGTTCGGTGAGCATTTCAATAACAACATATCGAACTTCAGGCGGGAGTGGAGGAGGAACAGGCGGTTCCTTCGGCCAGGGTTTATTCGGATACCAATCAGTTACAGTTTATAACAATGCCTGGATTGACAGTTATGATTCAAGATTAGGTCCTTACGGACCACAGAATAGAGGAAATCAAGGAGATACAGGAAGCAAAGGCTCAATTTATCTTTATAATAATGCTCATATTTATGGAACAGCAATGGTTGAGAATGGTCCACAGTATCTAACAATTTCCCAGGGAGCAACAGTTAGTGACAGCGAAGTTTATCATAGTTTCGGCGACCCATTGAATAATCTTCCCCCAGTAGTTGTTCCAGAGGATTTAATGACATTACCATACCCCATTCAAGGAGACCAGAGAATTACAGGCCAGTATACACTCTCCAATGGTATTTTAACTGTAGGAAATAATAAAGTTGTCACAGTCTCCGGTGGAGATTTTAGATTTAAGAAAATAACACTAAATAATAATTCAAAGATGTACATAACAGGAAATTCAAGATTTTATATTGAATCTGCTCTTACTCTTTCCAACAATACTCAGGTAATTATTCAAAATAATAGCACTATCATCTGGTATCTTGGCAATCAGGGAACAACTTTTACACCGACTCTTGCCAACAATTCCGTTATCAATAACACATCATCAGTCCCTGGTAATTTGAGAATCTATGTAGCAAGTAGTAATACAAATTTCACTCTGGCGAACAATGCACTGGCGTTCAATGGTGTTATATATGCTCCGACCTCATCAGTAACACTGGCAAACAACAGTCAGTTTTTTGGGGGTATAGTCTCAAAAACTCTTACTCTCGTAAATAATGCTTCTGTTCATTATGACGTGGCTTTGCGAGATATAAATTTTCCTGAAGACCCTGGAAGTGGTAGTGGTTCTGGTCCAGGAACAAGGGTAATTGTGCGTTGGACAAAGCCCAGCTGGATAAATCGATTGCAGTAGGTATTCCGACATCATTCCCTTGTAAATTGAAACGGTTATACTTTCTGCATCTTTATAATCTAACTCAGTAGTTTCAGATGTTTACCCAGATGTTTTTTGACTTCCTGATGGTAAGAACTTTCATTTTCTCGTAAGATTCTCAGAAACCTTTCCCGGAAAAGGCTTGACGGGTTAAGGATGGAACCATAAACAATATGCAGAATCTGGCGCAAACTGGTATCTGAGAAAAGGGTTTCTATTTTTTCCACAGAAAGTCGTTTTTCCGTGATACTGTCTGGCCGGGCAGAAACCTCATAAGAGGCAGCGTTTTTTTCAAAATCAGTCAGGGCTTGCCTGACAATTTCTATGAAAAAATTTCTGTCAAGCAAAGCGACAGTCCTTACTGCCTCCAGCCAGCTGGTACCTGATGTTTTTACATGAAAGTTTCCCCTGGTGATTTGCTGGAAAACAGGATAAACAGAAAATTTATCACTTCCGGAATGAAGAGAAAGTTTGTAAGGACCTAATTTTTCCTGAATTTTTTGGTGTATCTGCAGAGATTCCTGAAATTCAGAAATTTTCCCCTGATAGTCAAGTCCTTTCTCAAATTTGCCGGGGAACCGTAAAGCCAGGCTCTGAAATTCAATCTGTCGCCGCTGTAACTGCTCCACAATGAGGACATGTGCCGCTGGGGTGGTTGCCAGGGGTGTTTCATCCACAGAGACTTCAAAGTCAAAAGAGGAAAGGTTTTGTTTCAACCAGAGGTAGCATTCCTGGATGAAATCAATGGCTGCAGCGTAGGTAACAACAAAATTTTCCAGTAGTTTTTGATTCCAGGTAAGGGAATGTTTGCCAGAAGAGAATGTTTTTCCTTCATAAGTCTGGTAGGATTTCCAGTAGCGGGAAAGAATTTTTTTCTTTTCTTCAGGGTTAATGTTTTCCGGGTGCTTGATTACTCCAGAAGGGTCTATGGTGAAAAAGGTAAAACCAGCTTTTGCCGCCTGCTTCAAACCAGAAATGTCTTTTATGTGGTCAGCATCTGCACCAAAAGGTCCTTGATAACCTTCCTGGAAGGCACCAATGATAGCTGTTTCCAGAACCTGGTGAAAATCTCTTCCTGTTCTTTCCAGTTCCCTGATGGACTGCTGGGCTAAAACCGGGAAAAAATCATAGCCCTTCAAAGCCTGGAGATGTCCTGGTGTAGCCAGACCCAGTCTGTCTCCAAACCCGAAGGATTTTCTCAGACCGCACCTTGAAGGTTTGAGCCAGGGGAAATTTTTTTGCAGTATAGTTACTGCTTCCTTTGGTGTCTGGAAAAACCGGAATGAATCCTTGCCCACCACCAGGTATTTTTCTCCCTCTTTTTTTGCGAGGAAGAAAAAAGTATCCTGCAGTTTCTGAACTGATTTCTTGTACACCTGGAAAGGATACCTTTTTTCAAAGTTTTCTATTTCTTTCATTGTCTTTTCCTTTCAGGGAGAATCCCTGTTTTAGTTATGGTCCCCTACCCTCTTTTCAATCCCCTTTCATCCCCCTTTGCCAGGGGCGGAAAACAAAAATGAAGGATGCGAAAGGGGAAAATAAAAATGAAAACTCTCCCCCGGGGAGAGAACATACTTAAGCTATACTTTTCCATTACTCCTGCAGGTAATCAATATCTGGTACTGACCCATGAGCCAGACGGAATAATGTTTCACCTGCCCGGGGTACCAGAAGTATTCCTTCCTTTTCCCGGCCTGCGTATTCTTGTGGATTGATTTTTCCCGGATCCAGATAACCGAGGTTTATTTCCTGACAGACTTCTTTCGGGATAGAAGTAGCCAAAACGACCTGTATCCTTGGTTTCTCCACCCCATTTTTATATGTGCCAATGCCTTTCACATGGGTGGAATGAGCCAGGATACATCCAGGAACATCTTTGAATTTTTGCCATTGTTTCAGGAAGTAATCTCTGGTATGATAGCCTACCTTTCTGATAAGCGCACCGTGTGTGTGGGAAACCTCACTGATATGCGGAGCGTAAATGATTAAAGTGCCATTATCTGCAACTACAGGTTCCAGTTTGTACATACACTTACCAGCTGTCCAGATGTCCTCGTACATGGGAGGAGCACAGGATAAAACCGTGTGGTAGCTTTTCTCTACATAACAGATATTAAGCTGGCTGGAAAGGTTTGCTGCCTGCTCCCATGCCTGCTTATCCCCGGCGAAAAAACCATAAAGCTTTTTTTCTTGCACTACGTAGCAAAGCTGGTGGATAGGTTGAGAAAGAAAAGAAGCTGCCCGGTTAAGAGCCTTTCTTACCGGTGTATCTTTTGTTCCATTGATTTTAGGATTGGTAATCAGCGCTCCCAGCCAGTGGAAACGGTGGAGAAAATCAGGTCCTGAAATACCTGGAAAAAGGTATTTGTAGCCACCGGAAAAACCCACTACCTCATGAGGGAAAACCGGTCCAACCAGCAGTATCACCTGGTAGTCAGTGACTAATTTGTTGATGGTGACAGGGGTTTCTTCTTCCAGAAGGCCAGAGGAAATTTCCTTCATCTCTTCAGCAGTTATGGTGCCGATATATGTTAGCTGGTGCGGGTCATCCCACTGGTGCTGGAAAATTTCTACCTTCTGCAACAATTTTTTATCCACGGCATTAATTTTCAGGTGGCTGGCAAGTCGCTGGTGATTCAGGGGAGGATGGGTACCGAGAGCCACAAGAAAGGCAAGTTTTTCCGCCTGCGGTGCCAAAGTTTCACAGAGCATTTTGAAGAAAAAAGCAGTAGGCCCGGAACGGGTAGTATCAGGAATAATCGCCAGTATTTTCTTGCCACTGAAATTCTGAGACTGACAGTAATTTTCCCACATCTGGACTATTTCTATTTCCGAAAGTGGTTTGTCTGTTCTCCCTTTTCCTGTAACCATCATATCCTCTTTGTAAGTTTCAAATTATCTTCAGCCTCCCTGAGGGATGGAAACGTCGGTAAAGATTTAATCTTAACTCCTGTTTTTCACGGTAAGCGCTAATATGGTTGTAATCAGCCTTTTCCCATGGTGGTGAAGAAAGTAGCACCCTGGAGAATTCACTCAGCAGTTTTTCCTCTCCCTCTTTCCCGTAAATGCCCTGAACGAACTGTTCAAAAAAGAAAGGTAAATTTTTCCATGCCTGTTCTTCCTGTCCTGGTGGTACCGGGTAAAAAAATCCCTGGTTTTGCTTTACTGCCTTTCTATCGCCGTCAGCGTCACCTATCATCAGGACACATTCAGCAGGGTAGTCTCCAGCTTCTCTGGCTAACTGGATATGGTCAGTTTTGCTACCCATCTCCTGGCCAGCAATCAGTTGAATGTATCCGGTTAGATTGTACTTTTCCCAGAAATTAGCCAGGTCCTCATACGGTGTCTGGGAAACAACTATCAAATCAGCCTTCTCCGCCATCAGCGCCAGAGCCTGGCGGACATTTTCAAACGGTGGTATTTCTAAAAAAGGGAAGGTGCGGTTGACTGCCTGGCTCCAGCTAAGAAGTTTGTGCAGACCCCAGTCCATAGGTCTGGTAGTCAAAAATTTTTCCAGACCTGGATTGCCAAGTCCCAGCTGGTTGCTCTGGGCAAAATTGATATAATCTTCTAATGGTTGGGAAGGTGGAAGACAGACTTTCTGGCTGGCTGCTGCTTGTCTTACGTCAGGTCTGGAACACAAAGCCCGAAGTGAAAACAAAACAGCAAGGAAGCGGTTACAGCCACGGTGCAGGGAAAAAAGGCTGTAATATTCTGCAACTTCCCGGAAGTAGGTTTCAATCTCCCAGAGTTGATAAAATTCCATATAGAGGGGGTGGAAGATGAGAATCTGTTTCCCGTTCATATTGTCAGCCACACAACCGTCACTGTCCACCGCTACCAGAAACCTGTGTTTCCTGGTAAGGGTGCGGAGTTGCTGCTTCGGGTCAGATTCAATCTGGCTGTTTGTCAATCTCTGGTAAGCCATCGCTATTTTGTTATTTCTTTTTCCGGACGACCGGGTACCAGCCAGTCAGTATGGAATTCTCTTACTTTTCCACTGGCATCAGTGAGAATTTCCGGTTTGCTTACTCCGGCAATTTTAAAGTAGCCGTGAGCACCAAAATAGTCCCGCTGAAGAGCCGCCACCTGGGCAGAAACCATAATGGGGCTGGCAAGCTGAACAATATAGTCATAGGAAGCACTCATAGCCAGAGCCGGGACACCAGCCTGGTGTGCCACACTGATAAATTTAGCCAGTTTGGGTAAATTCTTAGAAACAAAAGAAGCAAAACGGGTGGCTGCCAGAAGATTGGGTAAATCCGGTTGCTGGTTATAAGCCTGGGTAATCTCATCAAGAAACTGTGCTCTGATAATACAACCAGCCCGCCAGATACGAGCAATTTCTCCCAGTTTTAAAGAGAATCCGTATTGTTCAGATGCCTTTTGCAGAAGAGCCATTCCCTGAGCATAGGAAGAAATCTTAGCCAGGTAAAGAGCATCGTGAGCCAGGTCAATAAGTTCTTTTCTTTTCCCTTCAAATTTGGTGGCGGGTAGTGTAAGGCAGCCGGACATCTTCATTCTTAAATCTTTATCCTGGGACATCTCCCTGGCAAAGACAGCGGCTGCAATCGTTGGTATAGGAACCAGAAGTTCCAGAGCGCTCTGAACTGTCCAGGTACCGGTGCCCTTCATTCTGGTGATGTCCGCTACCCTGTCTACCAGAAACTCTTCCGGGTTTTCCTGATGTTTCTGTTTCAGACTGTCCGCAGTGATCTCAATCAGGTAAGAACGCAGGATATCCTGCGGCTGGTTCCACTCTGCCATAATATCAGCTATCTGACCAGCAGATAGGTGGAAGGCATTTTTGAAAAACCAGACTACTTCTCCGATTAATTCCATGTCGCCATATTCAATACCATTATGGGTCATCTTGACGAAATGACCAGCACCATGCGGTCCAATATAGGCAACACAGGGTGTTCCATCATAGGCTTTAGCAGAGATGGCTTTAAAAATATCTTCCACCAGCTGGTAAGCCTCTTTCTGCCCTCCTGGCATCATGGAAGGACCTTTCAAAGCACCCTCCTCTCCTCCAGAAACTCCGGTACCGATGAAAAGAATTTTCCGGCAAGCAAGGAACTCATTCCTTCTCATGGTATCTTTGAAAAAGGAGTTACCTCCATCAATGATAAGATCTCCAGGGGAAAGAAGAGGCAGGAGTTGTTCTATGAAACTATCCACCGGTGCGCCCTCTTTTACCATCAACATTATCTTTTTTGGTGTCTTCAAACTGCCTGCAAAATCTTTCAGTTCATATGCCGGGATAAAATTTTTTCCTCTGCCTGGTCCTTCCACAAAAGCCTTTGTTTTCTCTCCGGTGCGGTTGAAGACAGCCACAGTATAGCCCTTGTTCTCCATGTTTAAAGCCAGATTTTTGCCCATTACCTCCATTCCAATAATACCGATATCAGCCTGTTTCATTTTTTCCTCCCTGTTAGAGGACGGGCCTCTGCTGCAGAGGCCCGTCCTCTGCTTCAAATTCCTGAATAGGCGTTAAAACCGCCGTCTACTGGAATGACTGTTCCGGTGACAAATTTAGAAGCGGTACTCGCCAGCCAGATACAGACACCAATCAAGTCTTCAGGCTGGCCAAATCTTCCTGCCGGGGTATGCTGAATAATAGTTTGACCTCGTGCCGTCAGGTTTCCCTTTTCGTCCTGCAAAAGATATCTGTTCTGTTCCGTAAGGAAAAAGCCAGGAGCAATAGCGTTAACCCTGATACTGGGTTTATATTCCTGTGCCAGGTGTACTGCCAGCCACTGGGTGAAGTTACTCACCGCGGCTTTGGCTGCCGAATAACCCGGGATTCTGGTCAAGGGTCTGAAGGCATTCATGGAGGAGATGTTGATAATGGAACCACCTTCCGGGTTTTGCACCATACTGCGGCCAAAAACCTGAGCGGGTAGAATTGCTCCTCCAAAAAGGTTAAGGGCGATAACCTTTTCCAGTGCTGGCAAAGGTAAGTCAAAGAAAGATAGTTCAGCTGAGGTGGTGGCTTCCTTAATATTTCCTCCGGCTGCGTTAACCAGAACGTCTATTCTCTGAAACTGTTTAATAATCAGCTCATGGGTCTGTTTGATTTTTTCTTTATCCAGGACATCAATAAAAAAACCGGTGGCTTTAATTCCTTCCTCACAGAATTTACTGGCTGTCTCCTCACTATTTTTCAAATCACAGATGATAATCCGGGCACCGGCCTGTCCTAAACCCCTGGCAATAGCTGTGCCCAGCACCCCTGCCCCGCCGGTGACAACCACATTTTTACCTTCCAGTGAGAATAAATCTGTGATTATGCCCATGGTTTCTCCTTGTCCTTGTTTATAGTATTTTATCTTCAAGGGGATTTTTATTCAAGGCCAGAAGTTTGCAGCAGAGGACGGGCCTCTGCTGCAGAGGCCCGTCCTCTAAAATCAGGTCCGCTGGGTGATGGAGAAGTAACCAGAACTGGAATCTTTTACTATCTGAAAATCAATCCTCTTTCTTTCCAGAAAATTAAGCTCCAGGACGCGGTTCTGCCGGAGAAATTGAGCCAACGTTTCCGACAGGACAAGTTTGAATTTATCCCTGGGATGACCGGCTATTTTACTCATAAGCTCATTTTTTAATTGCAGGGCGCTCCAGGCTAAAGAATTGATGCGGCCGCTTCCACCGCAGTGAGGGCATTTATCCAGCAGAATCTGTCTCAGGCTGAGACCGACTTTTTCTCTGCTCATTTCTACCAGGCCTAACCTGGAAATATGCAGAATTTTGGTTCTGGCTTTATCTTCTTCCAGAGCCTTATCCAGAATCTGGAATATCTTACGACGATGAGCCTCACTGCGCATATCAATAAAGTCTATCACTATCAGTCCGGAAAGGTTGCGGACAACAATCTGCCTGGGAATTTCTCTGGCAGCTTCCATGTTGGTATGGAAAATGGTTTCTTCCAGGTTTGCCCGCATGCTGCTGCCAGTGTTGATATCAATACTGTTCAGTGTTTCACTCTCGTCAAAGAGAAGATAACCTCCGGAAGGCAATCCGACTCGGCTTTCAAGAAAAGAATGCATTTGTTCTTCTACTCCAAAATGAACAAAAACAGGCACACGGCTACGGTACAGGCTTAAAGATGGTAAAATCTCCGGAATGAAATTGCGCAGATACTGTCTCAATTTCTTATAGGTATGTTCCTCATCCACTATAATCCGGGCAGTGTTTTCTGTAACGTAGTCACGCAGGACGCTGGTAGGCAAATCTAATTCTTTCCACAGAAGACACGGTGGACGACACCTCCTGGCTCGCTTTTTGATGCTGCTGTAAGTATCCAGAAGAAACCTGACATCCCTCTTAATTTGTTCTGCTGTTTTACCTGCAGCAGCGGTCCTGATAATGTACCCGTAGTCTGCTGGTATCAATTGATTGAATATCTGAATTAACCGTTTTCGTTCGCTTGTGTCCTCAATCCTGCGGGAAACAGTCCGGCGGCAGGAAAAGGGCATTAAAACCAGAAATCTCCCGGGGAGAGAAATTTTGGTGGTCAGCTTGGCCCCTTTCAGCGCTGATGGTGGTTTGACTACCTGGACTATGAGTTCCTGGCTGGTCTGGTAAGAAACAAACTTTTCCTCCTGTTTTTCTTCCTCAATACTCTCAGCCACATAGGTTTCGTCAGGTTGTTCAAAAGGAAGAAATCCATTTCGTTCCGTTCCGATATCCACAAAGGCAGCATCAATTCCTTTAAGAACATTTACAACTTTTCCCAGATAAATATTACCAGCGCAAGAATTTTCCTCCGGAAGTTCCACAAAAAGCTGTTCTAATCTTTTGTCCCTGAGAAGAACTACTCTGGTAAGGAAATGTTCGCAGTTGATCAAAATTACTTCATTCTTTTTCATAACCATTCCAGTGGATATATCTTTCAACATGGCATACGGGTAAGATTTCCCGCAGACTTTTGTGGCTGAATTCTGCCAGATGCACAGTTAATTCCAGGCGGTTTGTACTGCAAGAAACAGGTGTCCCCAGGCGGAGTATTTTTTCTTTCCAGTTACTTACATCACCGGTAAAAATGTAGGTAGCAGATGAAGCGGACTGATGGAGTGAAGGAAGGTGAAGTGGTATCCAGTAAGCCCGGTGGATATGTGTTCCTTCAGGTAGCAAACGGTTGGCTTCTGTAAGAACTTTATTTTCCTCAATAAGTTTGACAGCATACACATCCACAGCCTCGTTTAATCCGGAGATATTTACCGGTAGAGAAGGACCGAAACTGATTCTTGGTCTTGGATGAAAACCCTCAGTGAATTTAAAGGGAAAATCCAGCCGGCGCAATGTTCTCTCAAAAATTCTGGCAAAATTAAGCTGAGAGATGGCTGCCGAAATTCCTGTTTTCTGATAAAAAAGCCGGAGACGATAAACTGGTTGCAGAACCACTTTTAATTTTCTCCTTTTACCGCAATCTCTTCTATGTTGTGGAAAATTCCACCGTAAACGGTCGGTTTCAAATTAATAAATCTATTGCGCACGGCATACATCACCAGAGGGTTTACAGTGTAAATGAGAGGGAGTTTTTCGCTGACAATCAACTGCCAGCGGTCATAGAGTTTTTTTCTTTTTTCCTGGTTTAGTTCCCTTGCTCCTTCTTCAAAAATAGTATCTATTTCCAGTTCCCAGGGCGCAGGTTTGGCACCTGGACCCATACTCCACATATGAAGCTGTCCGGACCAGCTCCAGACATTTTTTCCACCGTGTGGTTCAATTCCCCCGGTCAGTCCAATGATTACTGCTTCCCAGTCTCTGGTCACAGTTAATTTGGTAACCAGGGTGTTGAATTCCACCGGCAGCAGGTTGACTCTGAAACCCAGTTTTTTAAGGTCGTCCTGGATGATACTGGCTGTCTGTACCCGCTGGGGGTTATTGCTGTTGGTCATAATGGTAAATTCTACCGGATGACCTGAACTGTCGTAAAGGTTTTTCCCCTGCCAGTTGAATCCTGCTGTGCGCAGTAGCTGGCTTGACTTTTCCAGGTTGTAATCATATTGAACAATGGCGGGATTGAAGAAGAAACCACAGGAACTATTCAGAGGTCCGTGCTGGGGTACACCAAAGCCCCCCAGAACATTTCTTATGATACTGTTTTTGTCAATGGCATGAGCCACTGCCTTCCGGAAAAGGACGTTGTTAAACCATGCTTTTTTGTGTTCTGAAATTGCTGAAGACTGACTTAAATTGAAAACAAGAAACTCTTCGCCCAGAGAGGGGCCAACCTGGTAGATAGTGAAATTACTTTTTTTCTCCAGAGGTTTCAGAAGAGGATAATCCTGACCACGGACAGAGATAGAATCAATCTCTCCGGCTTTAAACTTCAAAACAGCCATATTAGGGTCAGCAATGATAAGTAACACAATTCTTTCCAGATAAGGTAGTCTTCTGCCGGAAGCATCTTTCTTCCAGTAATAAGGATTTCTGTCCAGGATTACCCATTCTCCAGCCCGGTAGTCAGCCAGGCGAAAGGGACCTGTTCCCACAATTCTTTCTGGCTTCTCATTTACTCCCCAGGAACTGTTGAAAATGCCTCTGGATACCTTTTCTTCCAGAAGATGCCGGGGTAAAATTTCCTGGTTAAGAAGCTGAAGAAAAGGAGCAAAGGAATCCGGCAGGATAAAACGCACTGTGTAGCGGTCAATTTTTTCCACTTTCAAAGGTTTTCCTTTAATCAGGAATACATCACGGCTACTGGTAGGGATATCAGGATTGAAGATAAGTTTTTGAAAGGTGAAGACAACATCATCCGCGGTGAAAGAAGTACCATCGTGCCAGGTGACATCCTGACGCAGGTAAAAAATCCATTCCTTGCCGTCTTTACTGTGACGCCAGTGACTGGCAAGAGCAGGTTTCACTTTCAGTGTAACACCATCTGTCTGGGTTAGTCCTTCAAAAAGGAATCCTGTGACCATGGTGGTACTGGTCTCCTTGGCCAGAATTGGATTGAAGGACTTCGGATCTGAGGATGTAGACAGCACCAGGATATTACGGTTTTCTGCTACGTTTCTGCGGCTGGTGGTACTGGCTTTTCCCGGGGGCAACAAGAATAAGAATGCTGCTGCCAGACAACAAAACTTTTGTATTCCTTTTTTCTGGAGAAAGCCAGCCGGAAAAGAAATTTCTTTAAATAAAATGTTGCAGGTCATGGAGCAGCTCATGCATCGTCTGATGGCGGAGTCCAGGTTCGTTCTGAGTGGCTTTGATAAGAATCTTTTTTAGCTCTTCAGGGATGGGCAGGTCTGCTGACATAATTGGCTGACGACCTGAGTTTTTTCTCTGGGCGCGTAAATCTATTCTGGCAAAGTAATCTTCATCGTTCTTGCCGGGAATATCTAATTTGGCACAAATAACTTCGTCCATGGTTACCCCGAAACTATAAATGTCAGAACGAAATTCCGCATTTCCAGACATCTGTTCTGGTGCAACGTAAGATATTGTTCCATACCTGGTCACCGTGCCGCCTTTTGGAAAAATGTCTTTACTCAGTAACCGGTATGGGAGTTTGGCGATCCCGAAATCAGTCATTTTCACAATATGGAAATCAGGTGAGACCAGAATATTATCTGGTTTGACATCCTTGTGCACGATGAAATTGTCGTGAATATGAGCTAAACCCTGCCCTGCCTGGTAACAAATTTTCAGCAGGGTTGGAAAGGGGAGTTTTTGTTTTTCATAAAGGTATTCTTTTAGGTTTCTGCCAGGTACGTATTCCATGATAATGGCATAGTGACGGAAGAATTTTCCTACATTGTAAACCCGTACTAAATTAGGGTGGTTCAATTGCATGGCAATAAAGGCTTCTCTTTCAAATTGTTTTACCAGTCTTCTCCTTTCCCAGAAATTTCCCTGCCAGCGCAAAATTTTGATGGCTACAGGGTTGCCATATTTTGCTGTTGCCCTTGGGGAATGAGCCTTATAAACTTTGGTGTACAGTCCACCTCCCAGATACTCACCCAGGATATATTCACCGAAATACCGCGGGTTCATCAATTATCCTTTCAAAAGGAAATAATCTCAAAATCTTCTACTGAATGCACGCAACGGTTAAGATTGGTTATCGCAATTTTTCTTTCTCTTCCATAGGCCGAAGAGGTGAAAATGGTTAAACATCTGTTGTCAAACATCCGTTCAGGAGCCAGCGGGTCATGGGAACGTACTAAAACATTACGACGGAGACTTTTCATTACTCTCTGAAAATAGTCTTTTCCCAGTTTCGGCCGACCTAAAAAGTCTCCGAGGTACTCACCCGGTTTATCTCTGAAATCTGCCCAGGTGATTCTAAACCAGTTTTCATCTCCTGTTTCAATTTCATCAATTTGTTTTAAAGTCTTGACATCTGGTAGCCCTCCGTGAAGAGCCAGAAATCCATTTCCCGCTACAGCCAGTGGCAGTTTCAGGAAAACATCCCGGTAATAATTTTTGAGTTGCGGGGTAGTGACCAGACTATCCCAGAAGTCTGCAGGACTGCATTCCAGCACAGGATAAGTTTCGTGGTTACCAGCAAGCAAAATAAGATTTTGGTTTTTCTCCCTGAGTTCTAAAAGATAGTCAATATTTTCCCGGGAAGAAGGTCCCCGGTCAACATAATCGCCAAGAAAAATCAGAAAAGTATTCCTGTCTAAGTAGTTTTTTACTACCAGGCGGCTGGCCTGATAGTCCCCGTGAGTGTCACCGACAACTACCACCCTTCCCTTCCTGGGCAAACGTACCAACCGTTTCATAAAGGTTTTCCCTAAGGTTTTTGTGGGGCGGTTGGCGCGGGCTGAGCAGGTGGTTTAACAGGAGCAGATTTTGTGGCTTCCTGCTGGAGGAGGCTGCGTCTGGTGAGTTTTCCTGGCAGGGTACCCAGAAGAACGCAGGTTACCATAAAGATAATAGCAAGTACGGCGGTGATTTTGTTCAGAATGGTAGGGGTTTCAGCCCCAAAAACTGTTTCCATGCCTCCGCCACCGAAAATATTTGCCAGGGAAGAACCCTTTCCTGATTGAATCAAAACTGCTGCTATCAATAGTACGGAAACGAACAGATGTAAGATAAGTAATGCCAGGTACATTATTTTCTCCTCTTTTTCAGTTATCCTTTCTTCTTGTAATTGATAATCCGCAAAAATGATGGCACAGCAAGGCTTGCGCCGCCCACCAGGACTCCGTCAATATCTTCCTGCGCCATCAAGTCATCGATGTTTTCTGGTTTAACACTGCCGCCATAAAGGATTACGGTTTGCCGGGAAAGTTTCTCGCTGAAACGTTCACGGAGAAAGGTCCGGATAAAAAGATGTACTTCCTCAGCCTGAGATGGTGTGGCATTTCTACCCGTTCCAATAGCCCAGACTGGTTCGTAGGCAATGACTACTCCGGGTACCTGTTCTGCTGTTACTTCAGCCATACAGTATTCTAACTGCTGTCTTATTACTTCCTGGACCTTCCCTTCCTCTCTTTCCTGAAGCTTTTCCCCGACACAGAGAATTGGTTTCATGTTGTGACGTAACACCTGATGAAGTTTCCGGTTGATAATAGAATCAGTTTCTCCAAAAATGTTTCTTCTTTCTGAATGCCCGCAAATCACATATTCTGCTCCGGCTTCCTTTAACATTCTTGCAGAAATTTCCCCGGTGAAAGCTCCTTCCTCTTCTGAAGAAACATTTTGGGCTCCCAGGTGAACAGGAGAGTTACCCACCAGCGGTTTTAAAATAGTCAGAGAGGTCGCAGGAGGACAGATTAGAATTTCCCGGTCTTCTCTTTTCTCTAACAGGGGTAATAACTCCCGGACAAAACGGACTGATTCTTCCGGTGTTTTATACATTTTCCAGTTGCCAGCAATCAATGTTTTTCTCATTTTTTCCTCAGGATTTTTTAGCCAGAACTTCCAGTCCAGGCAATGTTCCACTTTCCAGAAATTCCAGAGATGCTCCGCCGCCGGTACACACATGAGACACACGTTCTGCCACACCTGCTTGCTTTACAGCTGCGGCTGAATCTCCTCCGCCAATGACACTGAAAGCGTTGGTGCTGGCGATTGCTCTGGCTAATTCTATCGTTCCTCTGGCAAAGACTTCAATCTCAAAAACACCCATCGGGCCATTCCAGAAAATGGTTCTGGCACGGTTAATGCAATCGGTATACTCTTCTATCGCCTGGGGTCCTATATCCACACCAATCCATCCAGGCGGTATTGTCCCCCGTTCGGTAGGAAAGTAGTGGGCATCAGCAGCTATGCGGTCAGCAATGATGTGGTCTAAGGGAGTATGAAATTCCAGGTGTCGTTTATTAATCTCCCGGATAATCTCTTTCGCCAGAGGAATGGCTGATTCCTCAACCTTAGAGGAGCCGGTCTCCCAGTTTTTTGCCTTAATGAAGGTATAAGCCATCACTCCCCCGGTGATAAACATATCAATCCGGCTCAGCAGATTTTTTATCATGGGAATCTTATCCGCAACCTTGGCCCCTCCTAAGATAAGTAAAAATGGTTTTTCAGGGTTATGCAAAAGACGGGAAAGTACTTCTGTTTCCTTCTGGATGAGGAACCCGGCTGCACTTTCCTGGAGAATCCTGGCGATTCCTACGATGGATGCATGTGCCCGATGACAGGTGCCGAAAGCATCGTTAACATAAGCAACTGCTAAACTTGCCAGTTCCCGGGCAAAGTTTTCGTCGCCCTTTTCTTCTTCCGGGTGAAAACGGAGATTCTCCAGCAATAGAATCTCACCTGGCTCTGTGGACAGTGCCAGTTTCCTTGTTTCTTCACCAACACAATCTGGAGCGAATTTCACCGTAACACCCAGGGCTTTTGTCAGATATTCTGCCACTGGTTTCAAGCTTAGCTCCGGAATAACTTTCCCTTCAGGACGGCCAAGATGAGAAGCCAGAATTACTGCTGCTTTTTGCTGCAGCAAAAACTTAATCGTAGGAAGGGAGGAATCAATCCGCGTGGTATCCTGAATAACACCTTTTTTTAAGGGAACATTGAAATCTACTCGCACAAATACGCGTTTGCCTTCATAGGACTTTTCGCCAACCGTTTCCAGGTTCATATTACCCTCCTGCTTATCTTCCTTTTTAAGCCCAGCTTTTATTTTGTGGCCATATACTGCAGAAGATCCACCACCCGGCAACTGTAAGCCCATTCATTGTCATACCAGCCGAAAACCTTAGCCATATCATCTATGGTATAAGTGGAAAGGGCATCAAAAATGCAGGAGTGGGGATTCTTGGTAAAGTCTTTGGAAACGAGAGGCTGGTCACAATACTGGAGATAACCTTGGAGAGAAGTTTCTGCTGCTTCTTTAAAGGCTGCGTTAACTGCCCCAACATCAGCTGGTTTCTCCAGCTGGACTACTAAATCAACCAGGGAAACAGTAGGAGTAGGTACACGAATGGCAATGCCATTCATCTTTCCGTTAAGTCTGGGTAATACCTTTCCAATGGCTTTGGCTGCCCCGGTGCTGGTAGGAATCATGGAAAGACCAGCGGCTCTTGCCCGGCGCAAATCCTTGTGAGGCAAATCAAGGATTCTCTGGTCATTGGTATAGGAATGGATAGTGGTCATTAATCCACGAACAACACCAAATTTTTCGTCCAGCACTTTAGCCATTGGCGCCAGACAGTTTGTGGTGCAGGAAGCGTTGGAAATAATGGAATGTCTATCCGGGTCATAGGTTCTTTCGTTGACACCAAGGACAATTGTGATATCCTCACCCTTTGCCGGGGCTGTGATTAAAACTTTTTTTGCCCCTGCACAAATGTGCGCCTTTGCTTTTTCCGCCTCGGTAAAAAGTCCGGTAGATTCTACTACAAAATCCACACCGAGGGTTTTCCAGGGCAGATTCTTAGGGTCCCTTTCAGAAAGAACCTTGATGGTTTTACCGTTTACCAGAAGATTATCACCTTCCACACTAACTTCACCGGGAAATAATCCGTAGTTGGAATCATATTTGAACAGGTGTGCGTTAGTGGCTGCATCGGTGATGTCATTCACAGCTACAAATTCCAGCCCGGAAATGTTTTTTTCCACTGCTGCTCGTAAAACAAGTCTTCCAATTCTACCAAATCCGTTAATACCCACTCTTACCATTTTTTCCTCCTGGTTGCGGTGAGAGAACTTAACCTGCCTGTATATTGTAACTCAAGGAGAAGGTGGCCGTCAAATTAAAAGCTGGTATCTTTTACGAACCTCAAGCACGGGCGATGGTACAGATTGTAACCTTTCTGGCTCCGGCTGATTTTAAACAGTCTGCTGCTGCGGAAACCGTAGCACCTGTGGTATAAACATCATCAATAAGGAGAAGATGTTTATCTCTAATTTTTGCAGGAAAACTTATCCGGAAACTTCCCTGAATGTTCTTTTTGCGGGCAGGTCCGTCAAGCCCCACCTGGGACAGTGTTGGTCGGGGTTTAATAAGGACATTGCCGAGAAGAGGGATACCAAGCAGTTTTTCCAGATAAAGACCAATCAGGACCATCTGGTTGAAGCCGCGCACAAGCTCCCTCCACCAAAAAAGTGGCACGGGTATTATAGCCTCAGGGAAGGATGTCGTTATCTTTCCTGCCAATGTGTCTGCCAGAAGATTGGCCAGTTTGGGAGCTAAAAATTTTTTCCTCTGATACTTGTAATTCAGGATTATGTTTTTTACTACCCCTTCATAACGGGCGCCGTGCAGTAGTGTACTGTCAGGCTGGTTGTGCCAGAAGACAATCGTGGACTGGCAAGTCTGGCAGAATCCATAACGAGAAAGTTCAGCGTACTTGCCGCAGCCAGCGCATCTTTCTGGCCAGAAAGTATCCAGACATTTGCTCCAGAAGGTACCAAGTCTGGACAGTCTCATCGCTTTAATCTACAATGGTGCTGGGTTCTAAGGAACTTTTTCCACCGGGTTTAATCCTTAAAACAGATGGAAAAACTAAAGAATAAGTATATCACAAAGGAATTCGGAACAAACTTAATTGTTTCCCTGGCAATTCTTCTTTTTCTCTTCTGTCTGGAAAGTCTTTTGCGCATAGTGGACCTTGTGATAGGAAAAACTTTTACGCTTCCTGCCTTTTTAAAATTTTTTCTTCTTACCGTCAGTGCCACAGTTCCGTATGTCCTTCCTCTGGCTTTTTTATGTGCAGCTATCACACTCTTTACTCGTTTATCTGCAGACAGAGAAATAATAGCTCTTATGAGTGCCGGTATCAAACCGACCCGACTCCTTCCTCTGCTGGTAGTCTCCAGTTTTATCCTTTCTCTTTTTTTGTTCTATTTCAATCAGTTTATTTTGCCCGGGACACGACACGCCAGAAGGGAAATGCTTTACCAGATTCGTTCAGGAAATCCCCTCAACCTTTTGCGTGAGGGTATGGCTGTCACCGATATACCTGGTTTTTCTATCTATGTAGGTAAGAAAAAAGGCAAACTTCTGGAAAATGTTTTTATCTCTTTTCAGAATACCAGTAAACAAACCCATTTCCTGCGAGCGGAAACGGCTGTTGTTAACTTCAAGGGAAGCAATGGATACCTGGAGTTTGATTTAAAAAATGGATGGTTGCTGGCTACCTCGGGGTTAAAACATGACCAGGTAAGCAGGATGGAATTTGTGCGTTATCGGCTGCAGATACCATTACCGGGATACTATCAGCAGGCCATTCCTTTAAAGGTAGCAGAGATGACCTTTCACCAGTTGAAAAAGGAGAAACAAAATTTACAGAAGAGTCTGGAATTAACAAGAAGGAATGTTTTTGCTCTTGCACCTGTGGTCTTCGTTTTCTTTGGGGCAGGACTGGGACTGCGGTTGAAGCATAAGAATCGTAGTTTTCACATCGGGGTGGGAGCCTTGTCCGGACTTCTTTTTTTTGAGATTATGAGTCTGGGAGAAATCCTCGCCCAAAAGGCAGGCTTTTGTTTTTCACTTTACCTGCCGGTGGCAATTTTTGCAGGACTTTCTTGGATTTTGTGGAAGTAGCCAGGAATAACCATGATTAGAAAAAGATATATGCTGGGAGAATTCTTTTTTCTTCTGCTGGCAGTCAATCTCAGTTTTCTGGCTCTTTTTCTGGTTGTTCAGATTGTGAGTGATTTGCCGGAAAAACTTCAGGCAAAAAGTGCGTTAAACTGGGAAAATTACCTCTGGCAGATGCCTTTAATTTTTGTGCAGTTATCTCCGGTTCTCACTTTTTTAGCCAGCCTTTTTCTGCTGACAGAGATGATGAAAAGAAACGAAATCAGGGTCCTGGAACTATCAGGTATTTTCCCGCTACGTATTTACGACATGCTGCTGGCAGGAGGTCTCTTCTCTACCCTGGTGGTCTTTCTGGTGAACGAAACTGTTAGTCCTGTGGCTTACCGTCGTATAAAACCTCTGACTGCCATGAAAAGTGTACAGCTGTGTTCACCTACTCTTTTCCTTTACTGTGAACACTTTTTCCCTCCTGATTACGTGGAGAATATCCAGGTTTCTCAGGTCTTACCAGAGGGTGATATTTTTGCCCTCACTGCGAAAAAGGCATGGTTTCGCCAGGATTTCTGGTTACTTGGGGATGGGCACACCTGGAAATTCAATCCTGAGGGACGGCTTACAGAAGAGGCCTTTTTCCGGAGCATGCGGCTTAATTTACCGGTAACTGCCCAGATGCTGGCATTTCTGGGGCAATCTCTGGAAGGTTGTAAGATAAAAGAATTGCTGACTATCAGGAGGCAGCTGGTGAAGATTGGTCTTTCTGCGCAGGTTCTAAATGCACTGATTCAGGAAAGATTTGCCTATCCTTTGTTGAATTTGTTCTTCATTCTGGCAAGTCTTCCCTTTTTTTTCTGGAGGCAAAAGCTGAGTAGATTTTTTGTGATTAGTTTCTCCTTTCTTTTTTCTTTCTGCTGCTATTTTTTATACTCGACGGGAATTGCCCTGGCAAAAAATGGGCAACTTCCAGTTGTTTTCGGTGTCTGGATGGTTCATATTCTGGTAGTAGTTATGGCAGGAGTTTATTCCCTCATGACAGCAGCAGGAGGAATTGATGAAAAAGTAAAAATTGGATATAATCTCGCCGATGGATAAAGGAGAATTTCTTCTGGAGATTGGGTGTGAGGACCTTCCGGAATGGACAGCTGCCTTTTTAGAGCAGCTGCCTCCTCTTCTGGGGAAAGAACTGGAAAAAAACCGGGTCTCTTACGGGCAGTTGGAACTTTTTATCTCTCCCAGAAGGATTGTAATTCTCTGTCACGAAATGGCTCTGCAACAGGAAGAAATTCAGCAAGAAGTGACCGGTCCACCTGTCTCAGTGGCTTTTGATTCTTCAGGTTGTCCCACGGAAGTAGCCAGAGGTTTTGCTGCTGCCCATGGGGTGAAGGTGGAAGAACTCTGTTCCCGGGAAAAGAAAGGCCGGAAAGTACTGGTCGCGATAAAACATTTACCAGGAAAGCCTACTGCCAGCGTAATTATTGATGTCATACGCGGGTGCCTGGAAAAACTGGAGATTCCACGAGCTATGGGGTGGAATGATAAACCAGTTCGTTTCATTCGACCGGTAAGGTGGGTAGTCCTTCTGTTAAACGGGCGTGTTGTCAGGGGTGAACTTTTGGGGGTGAGAACAGGCAGGAAAAGTTATGGACACAGGGTGCTGGCACCTGAATCCTTTTCCGTATCTTCCATCCAGGATTACTTACAGAAACTGGATCAATTCTCTGTAGTCCTGGATTGGAAAAAGAGGCAGGAGATGATAACTGTTGCCCTGAGTCAGCAGATAAGTCCAGACAGTTACTTTGATACTGTAGCTGTGGAAAGAGTCTGCCGGCTGGTAGAATATCCGGTAGTAACGGTGGGTAAGGTGAGCGAGCAATTTCAGCATCTTGCGGTGGAAGTGATAGAGGCGGTAATCAACAAATTGAAAGGAATACCTGTTTATGAGAAAGGTGCCTGCGTTCATTTCGGGATAGTCCTGGACGGAGTGGGTAACTGGCAGATAAAGGAAAATTACCAGAAGGTTCTTTCTGACAGGCTTCAGGATGCTTGTTTTTTCCTTTCCCAGGATGCAAAGAAATCCTTGTTACAATACAGTCAGGATTTAGAAAGGATTGTTTACCATCCACGCTGGGGTTCGGTTCTGGACCGGGTGAAAAGATTTCTTGCTATAGCAGGTGCTGTGACCGAGCAGATACATCTGGGCAAAATGGAGGAAGAAAATTTACTGACAGCTATTAAATTGTGTAAGAATGATTTAGCCACGCAGATGGTAACAGAATTTCCTGCTTTACAGGGAGTTATTGGTCGGATTTATGCCCGGAAAGAGGGATATCCGGAAGAAATAGCCCTGGCAATTGAACAGCACTACTGGCCAAAAGGACCGGGAGACAAAATTCCGGAAACCTTAACTGGCGCCGTTATTTCTGTTATTGACCGGCTGGAGACTCTCTGTTGCTTTTTCCTCGAAGCAGAAGAGGTTTCTGGAGCAGGAGACCCCTTTGGATTGAAACGGACCGCGAACGGAATGATTGAAATTATCTGGAAAAAAAGACTGTCATTTTCGTTATCCCGTCTGGTTGAATCTGCCCTGAAAAGCTTCCAGGTGGGACCCGGGGAATCAGTGAAAGAGAAAATCGTGGGTTTTATAATCCAGCGTGTTGACAGTCTTCTTTCTGCCGAAGGAATCAGTGCGGGTATAAGGCGAGCAGTGCTGGCGGTGGAAAAGGAAAATATGCTTGTCCTCAGAGAGAAGATTGAAGCCTTAAGAGAATTTTTGTCTTCCGGGGAAGGTGAGGCAATTTTGGTGGGTTTCACCAGGGTGGCGAACATTCTTCAGCAGGCGCGGAAGAAAGGACTGGTTGCCGGTTTAGTGCAAGAGGATAGATTGGTGGAGGAGGCGGAACAAAATCTTTTTCGTATCTGGCAGAAAGAAAGTGGAGAGCTTAAAAAAATTTATTCTCATGGTGATTACAGAGGATTTCTGGACACCCTGAAGAAATGGCGGCAGCCGATTGATACTTTTTTTGATGAAGTTTTGGTGATGTGTCCCCGGGAATCTTTACGTGAGAATAGATTGGGATTACTGAAAGCCATTAACGATGTTTTCTTACTTATGGCGGACTTTTCTCATATCGCCGTGGAGGACCTTAAAGGAAATGTTGAAAAGAACTGATAAGCAAATATACCAGGCGATCAGGTGGGAGCAAGAAAAACAGCGTTCAATGATAAACCTGATAGCCTCGGAAAATTATGTGAGCAAGGCAGTTTTACAGGCTGTTGGTTCGGTTCTTACCAACAAATACGCAGAAGGCTATCCAGGAGAACGTTGTTACGGTGGTTGCCAGTACGTTGATGAGGTGGAGAAAATAGCTCTGGAACGTGCCTGCCGTCTTTTTCAGGCAGAGTATGCTAATGTTCAGCCGCATGCGGGAAGTCAGGCTAATATGGCTGTTTACTTTGCCATGCTGAAGCCTGGTGATCGCATTCTGGCAATGAGTTTGAGAGCGGGTGGTCACCTCACTCATGGCCGGGGAAGTAATTTCTCGGGTCATTTTTACAGATGTTATTTTTACAGCGTGAATCGGGATACGGAAATGATTGACTGTGAGGAAATAGCCAGAATAGCAAGGCAGGTGCGTCCTCATCTCATCATTTGCGGAGCCAGTGCTTACTCCCGAACAATTGATTTTCAAGCCTTTTCTCAGATAGCCAGAGAAGTGGGTAGTTTCCTGATGGCTGATATTGCCCATATTGCCGGCCTGGTTGCTGCCGGCTTACACCCCACACCGGTGCCCTGGTCAGACTTTGTTACCGGTACTACCCATAAAACCCTCCGCGGTCCCAGAGGAGGGTTGATTCTCTGTCAGCGCAGATACGGTAAGGCAATTGATAATGCTATTTTTCCAGGACTGCAGGGTGGACCTTTGGTCCATGTGATTGCCGGGAAAGCAGTATGTTTCCGGGAGGCAATGGAACCTGAGTTTAACTTATATCAAAAACAGGTCCTTGCTAATGCGGCCGTGCTATGTAAAGGTCTATCTCTCCGGGGATACAGAGTCGTTAGCGGTGGAACCGACAACCATTTATTTTTGATAGACCTCAGGGGAAAGGGATTGACAGGACTGCAGGCAGAGAAGATTTTAGAAAGGGTTGGTATCATTGTAAATCATAATACCATCCCTTACGATCCGTTGCCTCCGGCAGTAACCAGTGGTATCAGACTGGGCACACCTGCGGTTACCACCAGGGGTATGAAAGAGAAGGAGATGGAGCAAATTGCTGAATGGATTGACATGGCGTTAAAAAATAAGGATAACGAAAAGCATCTTAAAAAACTGGAAAGAACAATCAGGAGGTTTGCTCGTGGCTTCCCCCTGTGGCCAGGAGAATAAAAGGCCTTCGTGGGATGAATATTTTATGAGAATGGCACTTTTAGCCAGCAGCCGTTCCACCTGTCTCAGGCGGAAGGTTGGTGCCGTTATAGTCAAGGAAAAAAAGGTGCTGGCTACAGGCTATAACGGAGCGCCATCCGGGCTGGCTCACTGTCTGGAGAAAGGCTGCCTGAGGGAGAAACTGAAAATTCCTTCTGGCCAGAGACATGAATTATGTCGGGGACTGCACGCGGAACAGAATGCCATTATTCAGGCTGCCTGTTATGGAGTTTCCATCAAAGGTGCTTGTCTTTATGTCACCTGTTATCCCTGCAGTGTCTGTGCCAAAATGATTATCAATGCAGGTATCAGCGAAGTTGTCACCATGGAAGGTTATCCTGACCCTATGGCACAAGAACTTATTAAAGAAAGCCGGATTCTGGTGCGCTTTGTAAGTTTACCCTTAAAAGAAAGCAAGCAGAAGAGTTGTTTGTGAGTTTACAGAATGGTGGCTATCTCTCCTTTCCTTTCAGAAATTTTAAAAAGGCGCGGTATAATTCAGCCCGAAGAGCAGATTAGATTTCTCCACGCTGACCTTTCTTACCTGACGCCTCCTTTTCTTATCCCGCAGATGGAAAAGGCCTGTCTGCGTCTTTTGAAGGCAGTGGAACGCAGAGAGAAAGTTTTTATTTATGGGGACGGAGATGTTGACGGTCTTTGCTCTGTGGCTCTCCTGTGGCGGCTGACAGAAGCGTTGGAACTTCCCTGTGATTTCTATCTTACCCACCGTCTGGAAGAGTTTGAGATTGCAGAGAGTTTAATGGAAAATCTGGCAAGTGAAGGTTACACTCTTCTGTTAGTTGCTGACTGTGGTACCTCTTCCTGGCAGGCACTGGAGAAAGCTGCCAGCTTGGGAATGGATGTGATTATCCTGGACCATCACCTCTGCGGCAGGGCTGATTTGCCCCGGCAGCATATTTATCTTAACCCCAGTATGTGCGACTGGCCTGAAGGTAGCAGGAATTTATCTTCTGCGGGTATCAGCTTTATGTTTCTTCAAGGGATGGAAGCGTTAACTCCAGGACTGAGAGAAAAAGCGACATGTGATTTAGTGGAACTGGCAGGGTTGGGTATCCTGGGGGACGGTGTTGTTCTTAAAGGAGATAACAGGATTTTGGTGAAAGAAGGTTTAAGAAGATTAACAACTACCCGGGTTCCGGGTCTGCGATACTTTCTGGAAAATTCTGGTATAGCTGGTGAGATTAAATGTCGTGATGTTACGTTTAAAATCAATCCCCGGCTGAATGCTCCAGGTCGGTTTGGTCGTCCGGAAGTAGCTTTGAAGATATTACTGGAAAACAGGGAGCAAGATCTACCAGGACTATGGCGCGACATTGAAGAATATGACCGCAAAAGGTCAACCATAGTAGTCAGGGCAATGAAAATGTTGAATCAGGAGCCTGAGACAAACCAGCTGGTAGTGATGAGAGATTTTCCGCCTGGTTTATGCGGGATTATTGCTTCCCGTCTGGTGGAGAAAACAGGCCGCCCGGTCCTGGTTTGTTCCAGAACCGGGGAAAGAATCAGGGGTTCAGGAAGAAGTGCTGGTGGTTTTGACCTTTACTGGCGTTTGTGGAAATACAGGGAGAAGTTTATTTCTTTCGGTGGCCATAGCCGGGCAATAGGTTTTACTTTTGCTGCTGAGTGTCTGGAGGAAATAGAAGAGATATGGAAGGAAGCCATTTCTGATTTCCAGCCTTCTACGTCTTTACTGGTTCCTGAGGCTACTGTTCGGTTAAAGGAACTGACTGCAGAAACTGTGGCTGAGTTGAGTCTTCTGGAACCATGTGGCCCCGGTAATCCCAGGCCGCTTTTTCTGGAACCGGAAGTTACTATTCAGGAGATTTTCTTTAAGGGAAAAAATAGACTCCAGTTCTGGGTAGGGACAGAATCCTCCTACTTCCAGTGTTTTTTAGAGAAAAAAGAAGACAGCGATAAAATTATTCCAGGGAAAAGTGTTGGTCTGGTCTATACACCAAGAATCTCAGAGGCAACTACCTTGCGCAAACTCTGGCTGGATGTCAAAATGGTTGTTCCGGAAAAAAATAAATACAGTTCTTAATCGCACTTCAGACTGTATCTTGATTGCCTGTTTCTGCTGGCTGGACTGCAGTAACCCCGGTAGTTGAGGGCAGAACTTTACGTACCTTTCCAGAACGGAGACATCTGGTGCAGATTAACATTCTTTGCCTGGTGCCTTTAAATTCCACGGCAACTCTTTGCAGATTTACTTTCCAGCGTCTTCTTGTTTTCCTGTTGGAATGGCTCACGCGGTTACCAGAAGTTCCCTGTTTTCCACATAGCTGACAGATGTTAGACATTTTTCTCCTTTTTTTGGCTTACCTTACAGGTACAGGTTTATTTTCACTACTCAATCTTTTTAAGATAGTATTAGCATACTCGTTTTGTGGGTCCAATGTCAAGACTTTCTTCAGGTAAGAGGCGGCTTTCTCCACGTCTCTGTAATATATCAAATAGATAGAGGCAATACTGCACAGTACATCTTTATCATAGGGGTTAATCCATTCAGCCCAGCGATAGTGGTAGAGAGCATCTGCTATTTTCCCTTGTTTGAGAGCAATCGTACCAAGGTTCATATCCGTTTTGGCAAAATGAGGCAAAAGATAATCATTGATGTGAAGATAAATCCTTCTTGCCTGCTCTAACTGATTTGTCTCCCCATAGACATAAGCCAGTTTATACCAGGTGACAAAGTCGCTGGGACAGATGCGGCAAGCAGTGGAATAGTACTCAATGGCTGCCTGGTATTGTCTGGCTTCTTTTGCCCAGATGCCTCTCTTCAGATAAACCTGTGAAGTTATACGAAAGTAAGAAACAAAAACTGTCATGGTATAGGAGACTATTGCCAGAACAATCCAGAAGATTTTGGAAAAGATAGCTCCACTATCTGTTTTGACTGTTTCCTGTTTGGCCAGAATGCCCAGAGAAAACCAGAAGTACATAGCAGTGGAAGCATTTCCCAGGTTGGTAGAGAAAAAATTATCAGCCAGCACTGCCAGCATACCACAAGCCAGACCATAGCAGACTATCTCGTCCAGAGAATCTTCCTCTCCGGAAGTTTTTTTCTTTTTATCCGTATACGTCTTTTTTGATTTTTTGAGATTTGCCGTGTTTAAATGAGAAGACTGTTCTGTCCGGGATGGCTTTCTTTTTGCAGTTAAGTACAAAAGAAGAATGATGAAACCTAAAAACAGGATTAAGCCTATCAATCCTGTTTCACACCATGTTTCCAGATAGCGGTTATGTGGATTGTTGGTAACTGGAGTGGATTCAGCCTGCCGGAAATATTCCCGAAAACGGAACCACGGATAGTAAATCTGGAAATTACCCAGTCCCCAGCCCAAAACTGGCCTCAGGCGAACCATTCTCCAGGTTCCCTGCCAGATGTAATACCTGATGTTGGAGAGAAACCAGGTGTGAATTTTAGGCCAGAGTAGCCAGGTGGCCAGAAAAAAAACAATCATACCTGCATAGGCTTTCCAGGCAGATTTTCCCTTCCTGGGATAAATGAAGAAAGCCAGACTGGCTAAACCAAAAGCAAAACCACTGATGGCTGCTCTGGACTTACTCAAGATTAAGGCTGATACTCCTGATAAGATAAAGATAGCGAGGAAAAATTTTTCCACTGACTCCATCTGTTTTTGCCGGAGAAGTGCCACTGCCAGCAGTAATGGCATTATAATATGACCGGCAAAAAAGTTAGGATTACCGAAGGTGCTAATGCCGTAGTGGGAAGGCATTGCATCCTGCACAAGGGCAATGACTGTGGCAAGGAAAGCAGAACCGAGCCAGAAATATATCCAGAGTTTCTCTACTACCAGCTGGGTAGCCAGGAGAAAAATCATATAATAAAGTAGCAACTGCTCCAGAATAGCCGCAGCAGCATAGCCACACGGTGCGAGAAAGGCAGAGACAAGATTCCAGACAGCCAGAAGAGTGAAGGCTGAAAAAACGAGCGGGGAAAAAGAAAACCGTTTGCCTTCAAAAACGTAGCCTAAAGAGGCTAAAAGACAGAAGACAAAGCCAACAACATTTTTAATAAGAGTATAGTCGTAGGCTGGTTTGAAAAGGCCAAGAATGCCACCTGCAAAAAAAAGGAGAAGACACCCTAACCGGTAATACCGCATTTGAGTTTCATTCATAACTCAAGATTATACAGAAGACGTTCTTCTTTGTCTATCGCAGTTTATAAAAGCAAAGAAGAAATTTTTCAATACGCATTTTTGAAGGAAAAGGGAGAACAGAGAATAATAGCCAGGTCCAGCCACCAGCTCCAGTTCGCAAGATAATAAAGGTCATAGTAAACCCGCTCTTCAGGTTCCGTATGACTTCCTCTCAATCCATGAATCTGAGCCCATCCAGTAAGGCCCGGTTTAATCCGCAGGCGTCGGGGAAAATCTGGAAGAGTAAAGAAGAATGTATCGTCAAGAGAAATAGGTCTTGGCCCCACCAGAGACATTTGTCCACTTAAAACATTGAAAATCTGGGGAAGCTCATCCAGGTTATAACGTCGGAGAAAACGTCCCAGCCTGGTGATTCTCGGGTCTTCTTCCCGGGTAAAAGGGGGAAAAGAAGAATAAGGATACTTCATTGTTCTAAATTTAAACATTTTAAAGAGCTGACGATTTTTCCCCACACGTATCTGAGTAAAAAAAAGTGGTCCGGGAGAATCCAGGCGGATGGCAAAAGCAATTAGTGGTAGAATGATACAGAAAACGAGACAGAGGATTATGCCCAAAATTAAATCTGTGCAACGTTTTAAAAAGGAAGATGACCAGCGCTCTAAGGGTAACTGCCCTGAGGTAAGAAGGGGCAAACCATCAATATTTTCTACCTGTCCAGAAAAAAGATAATGACCGAATGGAGGAAGAAGATAGAGACCAGTGGATAATTGTTCAGCTATTTCCTGGACTGCACGGTTTGTCTCCGGGCTGGTACCACAGTAAATGAGAAAATCTGGCATAATTTTTTTGATTTTCTCTTCTATGCCTGAAGTTTCCTCCGGTAGTAAATAAATTGAAAAATAAGGATGATGTAAACGAAACCGTTTAAGAATTTTTTCGGAGTTGATTTTACTGCCTACAAAAAGGACATTTTTCCTTTCAGTTTTTAAGCGGCAATGCCACAGAAAATGGAAGAATGATATTCCAGCAAGCGAAAGTAATCCGGCTAATCCCAGCGCCAGTCTGGAATAGGAGAAACCACGGTAAAGAGCAGTTCCTGCCATAATGAAAACCATAGCCCAGAAACTGGCCTGGAGAATTGTCGCCAGTTCCGAGCAAAAATTGGAGAAAAGCTGATGGCGGTAAAGACCGAGGATGGAAAGCATAAGAACCCAGGCTAATGCTGCAAAGATGGCTATTTGCAGGTAGGGAGTAAGAGGAGCCATAGTTTTTTCAGGAAATACTTTTAAGGTAAATCGCAGCCAGTAACCGAGGAGGAAAAAGGAGAAGATACCCACTGAGTCAACAAAAAGAAGCGTTCTTTTGTTTGACATGTTTAATGGCGTTTGACTTTCTGGCAGAGTCTTTCATAACAGTTTATGACGTCTTTCCACTGGTAGCACTCACTGACCCGTTGTCGGGCTTTTTCTCCCAGGGGATAGGTTAGTTGTGGATTTTTCAGGACATGTTCTATCTTCTCTTTCAAATCAGATGGGGAAAGAGAGAAGTAAATACCTGCTTCACCAAGCACCTCACGATTAAAGGGAACATCCAGAGCCAGAATACAGTTACCGCAACCCATAGCTTTTAACAAAGCAGGATTTGTCCCGCCAACCTCATTCCCATGGATGTAGGCATAAGCATGGCAGTGAAGTTCTTCTATGTGCCCTGATTTATATACAGGGCCAAGAAAACGGATTCTTTCATCAGACACCTGGCGGAGTTTGCGAACATAGGGACTGTTCCAGTTAGCGGCACCAGCGATTACCAGAAGTTTGTTTGTCTGTACCCTTCTGAAGGCTTCCACTGCTAAATCCTGGTGATTCTCTGGTTCCAGACGGCTACCGATGAAAAAATATTCCCTTTCTTTCAGTCCATACTCCTGAATAATTTCTGGTGTTTTGCTGTAAAAAAGATGAGCTCCATAGGGGATGAAGGTCGTATCCCGATTATATTTTTTTCGGTAATAATCCTGGATAGCTCTGGCGTCAGCAACAATCTGGTTAGCTATCACACAGGAGAAAAATTCTGCAAACCGGTAATAAGTTCTGGCTGACCATCCCCATTTGGCTCTTTTCCACTCCAGACCATCTACGTTGATAATAAAAGGTTTTCGCAGTAATCTGGGCAAAACACACAGAGGACTGTTAGCCGAATTGAAAACTAAAATTACGTCAGGGTTCCAGCAGAGTACCGTCAGAAAACTGAAAAATGTATGTGAAAAGGTATCAGTGATTTTCCCGGGAAGGCTTGCTGGATAACATAGCTTTACTCCTCTGTATGATGTGGGTCTTTCTGGATAAAGATACCTGCGGCAGCTAACCAGAACCTGGTGTCCTTTTCTGACAAGTCCCAGAGCCAGTTCTTCAGCGCAGGTCTCAAATCCTCCATACCGGGCAGGGATTCCTCTGGTACCCACAATTGCTATCTTCATATTCACATTAAATCTTATCATAAAGAATTGATTTCTCCTATATTAGAAATGGGCTGGAAAACTGCCTGCAGAAAGCGCATCTTCATTCTGGCATTTAAAATCCGTATCTCCGAATTCTTTTTTCCATTAGTGAATCACAGAATTGACTGTTTACAGGATTTAGCCTAACATATTCTCATACTATAAAAAGGCAACTTGATACCAGAGGAATTTCTCTGGTTTTTGTCTATGGTTCATTTCGAGGTGTGCTGGCCTGTAGCCAGATTTAGATGTGGCTGTAGTTGTGAAGACTGTTCCTGAAGCGTTGCTGGAGACTTATTCAGAACTTTACCTTTTTTTCACGGATATTCCTTAAATTTCTTAAAGGGACCTAGATTTTGCAAATTGCGATAAACCTTTCTGAAATCCAGATCCAGATATTCATGCACAATTATATTTCGGAATTTCACCAGTTGCTTAAGGTTCTCCTCCAATTCAGTAGTAAAAACTCCGTTCTTTCTCAAAGTTTCAACAACTCCAACATAAGTTTCAGGAACAGGTATATTCTTGAATGCAAGGATAAAAGCCCCAATATCTCCACATATTTCTACTGCCACCTGGAAATTTCTTAAGGCAACATCCTGTGATTTCCAATCCTCAAGAAAAACAGTCTCAGGTATCTTGGCAATTTCCTCAAGTTTTCCTAAAGTTTTTTCCAACCGCTCCAGCCGGCTTTTAACAGGGACAGGAAGAACCATATTGCCCTTTCTTTATTCTTCTAATAAGCTGCTTCTCTGAAAATTCTCTCAAAAACTGTGTGTCAAAAAATTCTCTGAGTTTTCTAATCTCAAATTCTATCATTTTGTTTTCGTCTTTGCAGATAAGAACCTTCCCTGTATTTATTATTTCTCTAACCAGTGTTGCCGGCGCCTCATTAAGAATTACCAGATCTATTTCATCGGTCCCAAGCAATCTACCTGTAATTTCTATTAAATCAAGTTTCTTCTCAAAGGTATTAACATCTTCCCGGAGATAAAAGGCTAAATCCACATCGCTGAGCGGAGAAATCTGGTTTTTCCCGTAAGACCCAAAAAGAAAGCAGAAAATAATATCAGGGTCATTTTCCAACGATAGTTTTAATTTCTCTAAGAGGGGCGGAATTTCATGGTCTATTTTCTTCTTCTTAATCATACCCTATTTTACTTCCACCCGCTCTTTTCAGTCAACTTTTCTTCTACCACAATGTAAAACCCAGTTACCACTCCTGCGGTGGTAAACTACTGTAAGGGGGGAAGAATCAATCGTTTGTCAGTTTTCCCAATTCTGATATAATAAAGCTATGAGTAACTTTGAGTTTATGAAAGAAAGGGCTAAGGAATTCTGGGAAAGAGGTTTTGAAGACCTGGAAAAAAAACGACTTAATCTTTCCGCATTTGATTTTGAGCAGGCAATCCAGATGTGGATTAAATATCTAATCGGGAAGAAAGTAGGAGACTGGCCCAAGACGCATTACTTCCCTGTTCTTATGAAAGAACTGGCTAATTCTTATAATAGTAAGGAGATAATGAAATTTTATAATGAAAATGAGATTTTTTTCAGCGACCTGGAAGATGCCTATTTCACTTCCAGATATTTTTCCAAACTGTTCAGTGAAAATCATATTAAAAAGATAGCGGAAAATTGTAATAGGTTTTTAAATTTTTTAGAAAAAACGATCGGTGAGAAATTCCTGTGAACAAAAGTCATATTCAGATTTTAAAAGAAATAAAAGAAGAAAGGGAGAAATTCTTTGAAAATTACTTAGACTATGCTTTAAAGATTAAAAACCAGGCAGAAAAGATTCTGAAAGAGGCAAAGGTTATTGTTTTCGGTTCAATTGTAAAGGGAGACTGGCATGCTTTGAATAGTGATATAGATATTCTTGTAGTTTCGGAAAGCATACCTGAAGAGTGGGAAAAATTGCGACTAATAAAACATGAAATTAAATCAGTCCTTCCTCCTTTCCATCCGTTCCAGATTCATCTGGCGACAACAAAAGAGTATGAGAACTTCTATAAAAAATTTATAAAGGAAGACTTTACCACTGTATAAGACTCCGGGTAAGTTCTAAAGGTACAAAATCTATTTCATTTCTTCATGGACTGATGGAGTTGTACCGCGTTAGCCTCACCTGAATTTCCGCCTTTCAAGGAAAGAACTTCTCTATAAATCTCCATTGTCTGCTTGGCCGCTATTCTCCAGGAAAATTGTTCTGCCTGTTTTAACCCGGCATCTCTTAATTTTTTCCTCAGTTGCGGGTCAGCTACCAGTTTGCGTATAGCATGGGCAATTTCCTCGCTGCGGTAGGGATCAACAAGGATACCTGCACTACCAGCAATTTCAGGCAGGGAAGAGGTGCTGGACGTAATCACCGGGCAGCCACAGGCCATCGCCTCCAGCACAGGTAGCCCGAAACCTTCGTACAGTGAAGGATAGACCAGGCAGTCAGCAAAATTGTAGAGAACCACCAGGTCTTCTTCAGGAACATAGTCTGTAAAAATGATACGGTTTTCGTACCCTGACTTTCTTACTTCATTAAAGATAGAATCATAAAGCCACAACTTCCTTCCCACGATAACAAGGTCGTGAAGGAAAGTTTTATCGCTTTTAGCCAGAGAGAGAAAAGCTTGAATCAGCCGCGTTATGTTCTTTCTCGGCTGAAGGTTGGATACACTTAAAATATAAGGCCTGCTGATACCAAATTTCTTAAGCTGCGGCTTTCTCTCTTCAGTGACTGGTTTAAAAACAGCAGAATACCCGTTGTAAATTTTCCTGACTTTGTTTGCCGGGATGTTATAAAATGTCAGAATCTCCTTTCGGGAAAATTCTGAAACCGTGATAATCTTTTTTGCCCTGTGTACGGCATAAGGCAAAGAAAATTTTAATCTGCAATAAAGAAAACGCGGGAAGAATTCTGGATGGCGCAAAAAGGATACATCATGAAAGGTTATAACCGAGGGGCAGGGACAGAAAAAAGGGATATGGTATTGTGTGTGCAGTAAAGCTACCTTTCTTTCTGCTGCCTTCCTGGATAACTGAAAGATTCTCATTCCTGCGTACGTAGAAACAAAATCAAAATCAAAAAGAGGGTGAGCCTGGAGAAAACGAGGAACATCTGTGTACCGGGAAAGGAAAACAAGGAAACGAAAATCAGAGGGACTTATCTCCACCAGACCGTGGAGCAGTCCGAGGGCGTAGGTTTCGTTTCCACCCTGTTTTCTGCCAATGGCATGAGCATCAATGCCGACCAGAATTTTTCTGTCCATTTTTCCGCAGGATATTTTGCATCAGAGAAAAGGTTTCCAAAAAGTAGTTAATATTTCTAAAAATTTTACCCAGCAGTAAAACATCATAAGGCAGGTTGGAAAGAAGGCAAAACAAGAGCAACAGGGAAAGTACCGGAACGTAAATAAAAAGACGAAAGAAAACTATCCCCAGAATAAAAGGCAGCGGTTCAAACATGCGGTCTATTCTGAATCTGGCTCTTCCCTCCCAGGATTTTCTTTTCAAGAAAAACATCCTTTTGAATTTGTCTGGTGTCACCAGGTGATAGACAACAACTTCCGGGTCATAAAAGACACGGTATTTTTTCTTTCTAGCAGCCAGGACTAAAGCATTTTCTTCACCGCCGTAAGGTTTTCCTTCCTGAAAGCCAATATGTTCAGGGAATGCACCCACAGAAAAGAAAACGTCCTTTCGCAAAGCCATGTTCGATAGCAGGGGAAATTCTCTTTTTTTTATTTCCCTGGCGCTACTGCCTAAATCAAACTCACCCAGAAGAATTTTCAGCTCCCCATTAACCCAGGCTGGTAACTTTTTTCGTGAAATTTTTAAAACAATCTTTCCCGCAAGAAGGTCAACCCTTTTACGGGAAAAATTCTTCAGTATTTTTGCCAGCCAGTCTTTTTCTGCAATAGCATCATCATCAAGAAAGGCTATTAAATCGGTGGTGCTGTTTTTCACTCCAGTATTGGCGGCTCTGGAAGCCGAAATCTTACGTTCCTGGATGTATCTGACATTGCTTACCCTGTAGCAGGAAATAACTTCCTGGACCGGCTTTCTGGCAGAACCCTCCGGGTCGTTATCCACTACAATAATCTCATACTCCTGAAGTGGAAGAGTCTGGCGCAGCAGAGAACTTACTGCCTGTCTGAGATATTCCACACGGCGATAAGTCCTGATGATAACAGAAATTTTTCCTGGCATAGGACAATTAATCTGCTTCTTTTTCCTCCAGACATTTTAACAGACTGCTGTTTTCTCCTATGTTTCTTATCAGGTTAAGCCAGAATTGTGGATACGAAAATCTTTTTGTAGTTACTCTGAAGACTGTGCGCAGATGTCCGAAAGTACAGGCAGGAAGCAAACCATACTCTGTCAGAATAAACGAGGCATTATTGATATTTAGACCGTACAGCCCGTAGCCGGTGAAACTGAGATTTTCTTCTGCTTCCTGGCCACAATACACGCCATTTCTTCCTTGCGGGTGATGGAAATAAGTGTGGTTTTGATGAATAGCCCAGATAAGCCTGGTGGCATTTATTACCGGTATGTTTCTGCTGTACGCATCGTAAAGAAGTCCATTGTCATAACCTGCCCTGCCAATAGTATAGGGAGGAAGATTTTTCCACAATCCCTTAGGAAACACAAAATAATCAATTGCACGGGCTGACTCCAGATATCCTGATTTTCTCACCTGTTTTTTGAGTTTTTCCTGCCATAAAGCATCAGAAAAATCAAGATATTCTTTCAACCACAAACTCCTTCTTCTTCCCGTGAGAAGGAAACGAGGAATTTTCACCTTCCTTAAGGCAGCAAGGAAATCATTCATCAGGATAATGTCAGCATTTACATATGTCAGAATCTGATACCTGGCGTTCTCTTCTGCCAGGTGAAAAAGATGGTTAACCAGAGGGGTACCAGATCTGTTTGTGGGTACCAGGGGAATATGTTTTATGTTAAGCCTTCTGGCTATCTCTGCTGTGCCTGGTTCATTGCCTAAAAGGATAACCTCGCAGGATGGTTCCAGATGTGTCCAGCTGGTAATAGCGTTGGTCTGGATGACCTGGATGTGGCCTGCAAATTTTTTGGGAGTGGAAAAAATGGTGACCATAACTCAGTCCCCGGCAGTTTTCAGATACTTTCTACTCTGGTTAGATTGTATCAGGGTGTAAGCAAAGACTGCCAGAAAAAAGACACTTAGCGGAAAGGTCAGGCAGGCTAATCCCAGAAGATAAAATTCAGGAAGGAAAAGGGTTTTGAAGATTTTGTGTCTGGTGAGGCATGAACACTTACTGGTATCCAGATGGTAAACTCTTATTTTCTTTGCTTTGCTGAGAAAGGCAAAACATAACGGCTTACGGTAAAACTGGGGAAACTGATACTTTGAGGTGTCCAGAGGAATGATACCTTTGACAAACTGCTGTTTTCTCAGGAGAAAAACAGTTTTCCAGAAGGAAGTCTGTTCTGCTCGTTTTAGGGCTGTCAATAAATTTCCTTCAGTGGTGTCTTTGTCCCGGCATGCTACATCTTTCAAATTCAAGAATGCATTGTCTTTCACCAGCCATATTTCGCAGCCGGTGTATCTTTCCTGAAGTTTCTGGAGAAAAGGCAGGAATTGTCTTTCCGGAATGATTTTTGCCAGAAAGACAGCAATAGAGTTTTCATTATTTACCATAGTGATGCAGAAACCAGTGGTAAGTAATCTGTAGCCCTTGTTTTAGTGTTGTTGCCGGTTGCCAGCCCAGGGCTTTTATTTTCGAGATATCCAGCAATTTTCTTGGAGTACCATCGGGTTTAGAAGTATCAAATTTAATTTTTCCCTTATAGCCTACCACCTCCTTTACCAGCTCAGCAAGGCCTCTGATGGAAATTTCCTCGCCTGTTCCCACATTAATAATTTCTGAGGAATCATATTTTTCCATCAGAAAAATTAGAGCCTCAGTCAGGTCTTCAACAAAAAGAAACTCCCGCAAAGGTCTTCCGGTTCCCCACAGTTCCACAAACTGTTTTCTGGTAATCCGTGCCTGATGAAATTTGTAGATTAGTCCTGGTATCACATGGGATGTTTCGGGATGAAATCTATCTCCAGGACCGTAAAGGTTGGTGGGCATGGCACAGATGAAGTTTGTTCCATACTGTTGATTGTAAGACTGACACATTATTATTCCGGCTATTTTAGCCACAGCATAAGGTTTATTGGTTTCTTCTAAGTCACCGCTGAGCAGATATTCTTCTTTCATTGGCTGGGGGCAATGCTTGGGGTAGATACAGGAACTCCCGAGAAACAGAAGTTTTTTCACATGATACCGATAGCAGGCGTGGATGACATTGGTCTGGATGGCTAAATTATCATAAATAAACTCGGCTGGATAATCGCGGTTGGCTAAAATACCCCCTACCCTGGCAGCAGCCAGAAAGACATAGTCTGGTTTTTCCTTCTGGAAAAACTTTTCAACCTGCTGCTGGCACCTGAGGTCCAGCTGCGTTCTTTTCCTCAGGATAAGGTTCTGGTAACCTTTCTCCTGCAGTTTCCTGACAAGGTTGCTTCCCACCAGACCGGTATGTCCGGCGACAAAAATTCTGTCATCTGCAGTCATGATATTTTACTCCAGGAAAAATTAGCTTTTTCTAATATTTTAATGCCCTCACCGATGGGTTTCAATCCGGCTTTCAGCAGGTCATAATCAACCATGATTTTTACCAGCTGAGAAAAACTAATCTTTGGCGACCAGCCAAGTTTCTGCCTGGCTCTGGAAGAATCCGCAATAAGGTTATTTACTTCCAGGGGACGAAAGTATCTTTTATCTATCTGAACATATTTTTTCCAGTTCAGTCCGACGTAACTGAAAGCTTCTTTCACAAACTCTTCAACTGAATGACTTTCACCGGTACCGATGACGTAATCATCCGGTTTTTCTTGCTGTAGCATTTTCCACATCATCTGTACATACTCCGGAGCAAATCCCCAGTCTCTTTTTGCCTTTAAGTTGCCAAGGTAAAGTGCAGTTTGTTTTCCTGCCAGGATACGTGCCACAGCCATGGTGATTTTTCGGCTTACAAATGTTTCTCCGCGGCGGGGTGATTCATGGTTGAAGAAGATGCCATTACAGGCAAAAATTTTATACGCCTGCCGGTAATTTTTCACCATCCAGAAGGAGTAAACTTTAGCGCAGGCATAAGGACTCTGTGGCTGGAATGGTGTGTTCTCATTCTGCGGAGGCGGGGCAGAACCGAACATTTCCGAGGAAGAAGCCTGATAGAATTTAGTTTTTATGCCACTTCTTCTCACTGCTTCTAGCAGTCTGGTGGTGCCTAAACCGGTAACATTGCCGGTATATTCAGGTATGTCAAACGAGACGCGGACATGACTCTGGGCAGCCAGGTGGTAAATCTCTGCTGGCTTAATATTATAAATCAAATTACTCAGCTGCTCTGTATCAGAAATATCGCCATAATGCAGAAAAAGTTTTCTCCCTGGCTGGTGCGGGTCCTCGTAAAGATGGTCAATCCTTTCCGTATTAAATGTACTGGCTCTCCTGATAACGCCGTGAACCTGATATCCCATAGAAAGAAGAAACTCTGTCAGGTAACTTCCATCCTGCCCGGTAATTCCGGTAATAAGCGCTATTTTGTTCATGTCCCCTACCCCGCCTGTCTGGTATTACAAGAAGTTTTTTTATTTCTTAATGGTAACATAAAAACGTTATCCAGTATTGAGAACCGACCGGTAAAGTTCTATGTATTTTTGTGCAATTACCGGGCTATCAAATTCCCTCTTTACTTTCTCCGTGGCACTTTTTGCCACGATATCATAGTCTGGCAAATCAACAATCCACTCAATGCCCCGGGCTAGGTCAACGGGGTCAAAAGGTCTTGCCTTATATCCATCAACTCTGTGGCTGATGATATCTCTGGGGCCGGTAGCATCAAAACTTACCACCGGTGTACCACAGGCCATCGCTTCAATTAATGTTTTGCCAAATGCTTCTGCCAGGCTTGGTGCTACAAAGACATCTGCGCAGCTATAGATTAATCTCAGGGAAATGTTATCATACAGGTAACCAAAGTGTCTGTGCTGGAAACCGGAATCACTAATTATCTTTCTGTTTTTACTGTCAAGATTTCCAAATGAACATACCAGATACTTTGATTTATCTAACAGGTTCAGGGCTGTTAGAAATTTATCAAATCCCTTGTACGCATCAGCCAGGTCAATAGAGCCAGCCAGGATAATTTTTTTGCCTGTTACAATGCCGAGAATTTTCCTGGCTAAAGGTTTGTCAACTGGAAAAAATTCTGTGGTATCAATATTGTTAAAAATTGTCCTGACGTCAAATTCTCTGAAAATCTGGCTTTCTCTGGCTGCCTGTGTTAACCAGTGACTAACGCCCACTATTTTCATATGCCTGGGGAAATATTTTTTCTTTCTCCATAGAATCCAGCGGGACAGGTCATATTTAGAGTGGCTGGCCAGATAGACGCAATTTCCGCAGCCGGTCTTATAATTACTGCATTCCAGAGAATAATGACAGCCACCCGTCATAGGCCACATATCTCTCAGGGTCCAGATAACAGGCTTATTTATTTTTTTTAAGTGTTTAATATTGACGAAACCAGCATTTATCCAATGCAGATGAACAATATCGGTTTCCCTGTAAGCCTTTGTACGGGTGAAGTCAAAACCAAATAAACCACTGCTAAAGAGACCACTTTTCCTGTTTGGATAGAAGAAAGCAAGATGCTGGTCAAGGGTAATGCGGATACTGTTGATGATTCTTTCTCTGGCAGTTTTCGCAATGCTGATAATGTCTTCGTCGGTAAATGTTGTTCTGCTGTTAGTTAGTATCTTACTTTCCACACCCAGCTTTTTCAATCCGCAGTGCAGGCAGTAGGCGCCTCTGGCAGCACCACCGGTGAGCTCACCGCCGATAAGATGTAAGACTTTCATAGTTTTTTTTAATTAGTTGATTGACCTCTCGGAACATTTCCTTAACAGCAACTTTCATATCCTCAGCTTTCTTCAAAAACCTCTGCCGTAAATCAGCTCGGCTGGTCTCATTCAACCCCAGGGAGAAAATCCGATGAATTTGTGTCTCTGGTGTGTCAATGTTTATCAACCCTTCCTCAAAGTCGAATTCCTTGAACAAATACTGATATTTATGGCTCCAGCCTGTCCCGAAAGTAGGGATTCCACTGTAAAGACCGGTAGCCAGACTGTGATATCTGGAGCCAACCAGCAGCAGGGAGTTTTCAATTATTCCCTTTATATGAAAAACATTCTCTTCATCAATGATTTCAACTTTATTTTCCAGCAAAGAGTTTATTCTGCTTGCCAGGTTTTTATCCTCTTTTCCCCCGAAGATGAGGAAAAACGGCGTTATATTTTTTGACTGGCAGGTTTTAATAACTTTGACAAGAAACCTTTCGTAATTGGGAGACTGTTCTGACTTATCTATCATTCTTTGATTGGGGACAATACAGACTTTATGCTTCCAAGCATCAACATATGGTGGTTTAACTCCCTGTAACAACACTGTGAAGTCCGGGCACATTTTTATTTTTTTGTCCTCTTTTATATTTTTCAGTGCTGTACAGGAGAATTCGTCCCTGGCATAAATGAGGGAAGAATTTTCAATAATAATTTTCATATAGCGCTTAATTTTTTCAGTGTTAAAGGGGCCGAATGCCTGAGGCAAAAGGACCAGTGTTTTTCCCGCCAGTTTCCAGCGGCTGGCGCTTACTGCCAGGTTTGCGGTTGGTTGCTCTCCCCATTGACTGCTATAGGCAAATCCAGAGGCGTCCAGAATCAGGTTCACTTCTTCCTCGGTTACCAGACCGTACAGATTCCTTATCTTTACCGGTAGATACCTGCCAAGTCTCCCCAGCTGAATTTTCTTATATGTGCACCAGAGTTTTGGATATAGTCCCAGTTTGGAGTAAAAGCCATACTCACAAATATCTTTTTGCGGCGCAACAGTGAATTTTACCTTTTCTGATTTTAACTCCTGCAGAATCGCCAGAAGCATCATTTCCGAGCCTTTATTGTGAGACCCGACTCCCCTGATTTCCACTACCACCCGTTTGTCAATAGTTCCCCCCTATGATTTTCTTAACGAAACGTTGCCATTTTTTCTGGAAAAGTTTTCTGGACATGATTTTTACAACACTGTTGATGTTTTTCTCCGCAGAATTGGCTTCCATTCTGAGAAAGTTAACTATTCTTTTTTTGTCAGCAGAATAAATTTTTTTCTCTGTTAGAAATGGAGAAAGATAGGTCGGCAGTTTCAGATCCAGACTCTTGTAAACCAGGGCAGACGAGGAAACCTTCTTCATTTTTTCAGAAACTTGCTGTCCTTGAAGAACTTGTTGGTAATCTATTGCCTTAAGTTCCACGCTGCTGGTTTTTATCATATTCGCCAAAATATCCTGGCCAGGTGCACTTCTGCTTACCACTATAGAGTTACCATGGATTTTATCATAGCCGGGTACTCCCCAGGGATCACCAAAAACCAGGTCCGCATAAGCATTCATTTTATCAGGACAGAGGAAACACCGGGGCAGAGTCAAAAATTCCTTCAACAAAAATCTTTCCTCAGCAGGAACAACCAGGAAATTGCCATTTTTCTGTTCTATGGTTATATTTGCGTTCAGGTAGTCTGGACACTGCTTGTTTTTATACGTTATTTTGTGCTCGCCATTTGCTTTCTTTGATAGATAATCTGTGGCCAAAAGTGACAAATTTCCTTCGCATATTAATCCCAGTTTGTATCTAATTCTCTGAAATTTTTGAGGATGAAACTTTTCAAGAGAAATAATTCCCTCAATATGACAGGGAAGACCTACAACTGCTATGTCGCCTTTTATCTCTTCGATATCCCTCAGCGCTGAAAGTAAAGAGACCGGAGCGTAGATAGATTTTTGAGAACTGTGGAGGTCGTTAATGGACCTTGCCCAGAAATAATGTGGATGTGGTCTTAAGGCATAGTCTGTCCTTGTAACGAGAGCATACTGGATCAGGTGGTTTTCAAACAGGTAAGCCAGACTTTGCGTTACTAAACCACCACTCTGCGAATTTCTGTAGGTTCTTTCGTCCTGACTTCTACCCATATAGCAACCAAGTACTTTCCCTTCCCATCCACGGGATAAATCCTCCGCTGTTATGTAATTATTGCTGCTGTATCCCGGGCAGACTGCGTAACAGTTACCACAGCCGGTGCACCGATGGAAATTAATAGACGGATGGAGGCGACCCGCATTCGTCATAGAAAAGGATATACAGCGCTCCGGACAAATTGCTGCGCACGCTCCACACCCGAAGCACAGGCTGTTTTCTGTAACAAATGTAATATTTTCTCTTTTCATGCAAATATTAATTCGTCCACAATTCCTGAAAGCAAAAATCCCTTGTCAAAGACAGTTTCCGAAGCACGACGTATAATTTTCTTGCGGAATGTTTCTCCACCTTGATATGGCTTTATGCATGGCACCGAGTCCACCAGTAAATAATTTCTAATATAGCTCAGAAGACCGATAGTGTATTTTTCTCTTTCCTCCTTTGTTAATATGCTGAAATCCTGGAGATGTTTTAGAAGAGCTAAGAGGTAAAAATAGGTAGAAGTGTCTATAAAGTTACAGTAACGCAATCGTTCTGGTTTTGGTTCCCAGGA
>Ga0136652_1000106_pt1 | contig 47040 bp, 42 predicted proteins | sample ConPoolayeEmetaG_FD_94864 | JGI IMG/M metagenome (GOLD analysis project Ga0136652, IMG submission 94864) | Hot spring microbial mat communities from California, USA to study Microbial Dark Matter (Phase II) - Cone Pool mat layer E metaG... ...
ATAAATAGTTGTTGGTAGCTGAAGGGTTTGGCTTGGGCTTAAGAGGCTAAACAAGACGCAGCCCCCATGAGGGTGCCAACATAGACGCCGTTCCCTTTGAGGGAAGGGCGTGCTAACTGGGTGATGGCACACCCATTGCTTCGAAGGCTCCCGATGAGCCAGAAGCAAGAATCTCCCGACTTCAAGTCGCGGAGAGTGTCAAAGAAGCTCAACTTCAATATAAACATCTTCAGGTACTCGGATACGCATAATCTGTCTTAATGTTCTTTCGTCTGCATCAAGATCAATTAATCTTTTGTGGATCCTGATTTCCCACCTTTCCCACGTTGCATTACCCTCTCCACTGGGGCTTTTGCGAACAGGAACTCTTAACCTTTTAGTAGGGAGGGGAACTGGCCCTGACATACGAATCCCGGTCTTTTGTGTAATGTTTTTAACTTGGTCACATATCGTGTCTAGCTTCGATGGATTGGTTCCAGAAAGCCTAATTCTAGCCTTTTGCACCACAACTTGTCCATCCAAATACCTTTTTTTATAATAACAACCGCAAAACCTTCATAAAATCCGAAACTTAAAAAACTTTTCCTTTAAATTACTAGTACTACCAACTTATTTATTTTTAGGATAATACTTTCACTAGGTTATTTACGTATTACCTTCTAGGGGAGGGAAATTTACTGGAGATTATTTCATCTAATATGAATTTATACTTAGTTAAGCTGAAGCTTACATAGGTGGAGCTACATATCTTCCCTCGCGAATTTGGCCTTGGGAGAAGACATGAGGTAGAGCACTAGTGGCTGAAGAGGATCGACAACACCAATCAATGAGCACTTCACAAATCCTCCAAAAAGGATAGCTGAATCATTTTGGACGAGTTCCAAGTACCAGTCGACGGGAAGTGGTGTTTGCCCTCGGTATCCCTGAACTAGGGTAGGACGAATGGTTCTTGAAGACCCATTTTTTAAAAGACCAGAAAGGAATTGATGGTTACTATAAGGAAAAATACTTTGCTTTTTGTGATTGACTGAAATGCTATCTCTGAGTGACCAAGATTATGACTGTTGGGTGAAAAGCGTAGTGTGATACTTACATGTAGCACTATTCAGCGACATAAGGAACGCATAAAGGTATTTAACTATATCTTCATGAAAAGCAGCTGTGAAATTGAGACCATACTTTATATTGCTCCATTTCTTGCGCGGCAGGCTATTAAAAATCTTGTTTGTCTCCACAAGTCACCAAATCAAAAGGCCTCACCCAAAAACTACAAAAGACTCTCGAGGTGACAAAAACCTCAAGTTAACAATTTTATGAAAACACGATTAACTTTATCTACCCAAAAAGAAAATAGAAGGTAATACTAAATTTTTGATGAGAATTTGAGGTGCGTATTTTGTCCATTAAAATTGAGGACATCATGATTAGGGATGTCTTAACAGCCGATGTTTCCGAAAACGTTTTAAGCGCTACCATAAAAATGAATGAGAGAGAGGTTGGTTCTATAATTATACTTGATGGAAAAAAACCTGTGGGAATCCTCACTGAAAGAGACATCTTGAAGAGAATTGTCGTTGAAAGAAGAGATCCTGAAAAAACCAAAGTGGAAGAGGTAATGTCAGCCCCACTTATTTCAGCTAAACCGGAAATGAGCCTCGACGACGCAGTAAAAATCATGATTCTTAAAAGAGTGAAAAAACTACCAATACTCAAAAATGACAAACTTGTAGGAATAATAACACTATTCGACGTAGTCAGATTAAAACCCATAACCATGAATATACTCAAAAGCTATGAAACAAAAGAAGTCCCTAAAAGTATTGAGAAATACGTAACAAAAATAAAGGGTAAACCCTCTGAATACGAAAAGCATCTGAAAAAAAGGATACCAGTAAAGTAAAGAACTAAAAAAATGATAAATCCATGAGTTAATCGAAAAGCTTGGGTTCTACGACATTTTTGCAGCTTCCTCTCTCAGAACGCGTCTAAGAACTTTGCCTGCCAAGCTAATAGGTAGCATATCCTTGAAAATAACATCCCTAATTTTTTTGTAAGGGGCGACTTGCTTCTCAACGAACTCCATAAGCTCTTCCTTAGTAGCGGAGGCGCCCTCTTTAAGGACTACGAAGGCTACAGGAATCTCACCGACACTCTCATCTGGCTTTCCAACAACAGTACACTCCTTAACGGCCGGATGCATGTGAAGCACCTCCTCAATATCCCTTGGAAACACGGAATAACCTTTATACTTGAGTAGATCCTTTTTACGGTCCACTATGTAGAAGTAACCGTCCTCGTCCATTTTTCCTAGATCGCCGGTGTAAAGCCAGCCGTTTCTGAGCACACTTTTTGTTTCTTCTGGTTTGTTCCAATAGCCTCTCATAATTTGAGGCCCTTTAACTATAATCTCGCCCAACTCACCTGGAGGGAGCTCCCTAGTCCCTGTTTCAACATCAACAATCTTTGCATCTGTATCAATTATGGGAATACCCACTGAACCTGGCTTTCTTATGGAGTCTTTAGCGGCAGGATTATATAAAACACCCATAGTTACTTCAGTTAAGCCATAAGCCTCAATAACTATTCCACTTATAGCTTCCTGCAATCTCTTTAGATTCGTAACTGGTAATGGAGCGGCTCCTGAAGCTATGAGTTTTATTGAGGATAGGTCGTATTTTTTAAAGTCTGGGTGGTTTAGTAGGGGCACGAACATGGGCGGCGCTCCGCCAATTGCATCCGGCTTATATTTTTGTATTGCTTCTAGGTACTCTTTGGGATCAAAACGTAAGAATATTACCATAGTTTGCATGCTGCATATGGGCAGACACAGATAGGCTATCATCCCCATAGCGTGGAACCATGGAACCGCTGAGAAGGTTACACGTCTTCTGTTTACCAAATTGTTTACGTCTTCCGGGCTGATTTCTAGACCTGCAGCTTGAAGTTCTTCAGCTATTTGTTCATTGCTTTTTTCTGGATGTATCATCAACTTTTGCCATATTGGAATGTCAGTATTTTTTTCCATTGTTAGGGGCATCATCCAGAAAGTGTTTTGCATAATGTTTGCTGTAACGTTGAAGTGTGTTAACATTACGCCTTTGGGTGTTCCGGTTGTACCCCCGGTGTAGCTTAAATGGGCTAGGTCTTCTCTGGGATTAATGTTTACCCCAGTTGTTTTTGTACTCACTTTAAGTAATTCTGTGAAAATGTAATCCTCATTCCTTTTCGCTTCTTCGACTTCTATCCTTTCCATACTTGGGGATAAAATTTTTTCAGGGAACAACAGATAATCATCGAGACCGGTTGTAATTATGTTTCTTAATTTTGTTTTGTTTTTGATGTTGGTGATTTTTTTGTAAGTTAAATCTATGTTAAATGTGATTATGGTTTCTGCTCCAGAGTCATTTAATATAATTTCTAGTTCTCTCTCAGAGAATAGAGGGTTACAGGGAACAATAGCAGCCCCTGCTTTAAGGGCACCAAAATAGCTTATTATGAATTGAGGAACATTAAGTAGGTGAATAGCAACCCTGTCTCCTTTTTCAACCCCCAACTCGACTAGGGCCGACGCAAATCGATTAGTTAATTCTTCGTACTCTCCATAAGTGATTTCACGATCATTATATATACTCAGAATTTTCTTTGGAACCCTTTTAGCAGCGTAACTCAAAAATTTATACACAGGCATTTCAGGATATTCCAAGGATTTGGGAACCATACTAGGCCAGTGTTTCATCCAAGGTTTCTCCAACACTCATTCCTCCCATAAAAAGTTTATATAATATAGTAATTATAAATAATAAAAAGTTTACTATAATTAAAGATTCTTTAACTCATTATGTGTCTTAGCTGGATTCCAACAGAGGATTGACTGATGACCGAAGCATTACAATTAACAAAAGGCTGTAAAGACCTCTTTGGAGAAAGGAAGGGAGGGGGGAATTTGAATGAATAGTATTTGGCAATTCCCCTCGAATAATTTTGGGGAATTCTTGTACACAGTATTCTGTAAAACCCATCAAATAAACTGGATATTAAGTAGCTTATTTGTTTGATGCAAAGAATTGCACTCTTTGGGGGTGAAAGATAGGAAAATATTCCTGATATACTAGGATATTAAGAGAAAAAATGTTTATTAGGACAATTTAATCTAATTGATTCACTAAGTTATTCACCGATTACGAAGTTTATTCTGAGTGTGCCATCATATGAGGGAAAAATGGAAGAAAAAAAGACTGCGGAGACAGAGACGAAAAAGGAGAAAAAGAAAGTAAAATCAAATTTATTATTAAGGTACTTATTTTAGAAATAACATTTTACGTTGTAAGTAAAACTCGTTGAATGAGGAAAAGTTAGCTATTTTTGAGTATGCCATGAAAAATTTGAATGCCTTTTCATCCTTTTTCTAAGACGCGAAGTTTATGAGGGCTTGACATAAAGATTAAAAAAAGAGAATATATGTAGAGGGTTAATCGTCGTAACATTTAGAGTGGTATTTAGCCAACTATTTCTGGCTCTATTGGCGTCTTTGGCAGAACTTCATTGCCCTTCTCTTTTATCCAAACAGGCCTCTCCAGTCGAAAACCGCCAACGCCGGGTTTATTCAGAACCACTGCCGCTATCTCGACCATATTTGGCTCCAGTTCCATCTCGCTCCAAGGCTCCAAATCAACAATAATCGGGTAAGACTCGTTGCCCACACCTCCAATGCCATGCGAAAAAGCAAATAATATGTCGTTTCCGTAACCATGCTTTGTAGCTATTTTTACTAGATTTGTTGCAATTTCTCCCCGATTTGCCCCTGCCTGCATTGAATCGATTAGAGCGTAGCTTATTTCTATATATGCTTCCGCAAGTTTTTTCTGATCTTTTGTAGGTTGGCCTACGAAGTAGTTGTGGGATAAGTCACCGTAATACAATTGGTACATCGCGTGTAAATCAACAAGTACGTTATCCCCAGGCTGGATTATTTTTGTAGTTGCAGGTGTGCAACCACCCATAGCATAAGCAGTTCTGTAGCCGGATGCTATTTCTTGCCCACCTGTAAGTGTCCATGCCCAATCGCTCCCAGCTTTCCTCATAGCATACTCAGCTATACCTGCTACTTCCGTTTCAGTCATACCAACGCAGAGTTCTTCTTTCACTGCCTTCTGACCTACATCAGTAATTTCGGAGGCTCTTTTTAAGAGTTTAATTTCCTCTGGTTCTTTAATGCTTGTGATATAATCTATTATTGGTGTTGCGTTTTTAAATTCGGCTTCTGGTAACATGCTTTTCAGTTTGTCATACTCAGCCGCTAGTATGTGTCCAGATGCCAAAATCATTTCCTGCCCATACTCAACACCTATTCTGCCCTTCTCATAACCAAGTTTCTTAATTGACTCAACGATTTGGGGCTCAAGGTACATACCCTCAGCAGGCCCCCAAATTTTGACGTTTTTAATCCAACTATCGTCCTTCACTCGTTCTGCATCAAGTAGTAGAGTAAATATTTCCGGGTCTCCATCCATAGGAATCACTATCGCACTTCTCCACGGGATGAACGCCCCACTGAAATATCCAAGACTTCGGAGGCGAGTTCCAATTATGACGTCAATTTTTTCTTCTTCCATTTTTGCCCTAACTTTTTTCAATCTTCCCTCAAAATTTATGGTAACTGGTGCACTCATTTTTTTCACCTCAGTGAACATAATGTATGAATGGAGGTTGATAAAAATAATGTCTAAAAATATATTTTTAAATGGCTAGAATTACCTTTTATTTTAAAAATATATTTTACGGGGTAAATGAGAAGGAGAGCACCGTCAGTTTGCTAATAGCTTCTCTTCTGGTTCGGTGAAAGATTTGTTTCCTAAAAAAGGCACCGGATATCCATATCTCCTCCAATTTTTAATATTTAAACAATGTATGCGTGCCTAATTTTCATTATCTTCCGAGGAAAAAACCGTTATGTTTATTGGCGGCCCTCTAGTTCTCTATAACATCTTTCTGTGGATTTTCGATCCCGCAGAAGCTCATAACAGATACCTAAGTATTGCCAAGCTTTTTCATAGTAGGGATCTATTTCTATTGCCTTTTCATAGTAGGGAATTGCCTTTTCTGGATTCAAATGTTTCATGTAATAGTTGCCTAGATTAACCCATGCACACTTATTTTCTGGATCGCTTTTTAGTGAGTTTTGGTAGCATTCCAAGGCCTTTTCTTCTTTAGTTAGCTTATCATAAATTACACCTAGATTATACCAAGCAATTCCGTTTTTGGGATTTGAATTTATGGCATTTTGATAACATACTATAGAGTCATCAAGTTTATCTATGGCTTCGTATATTATTCCAAGAGTAATCCAGGCTTGGCAGTCTCTCGGATCAAGCTCTACACATCTATTTAAACATTTGAGAGCCTTTTCGTATTCGCCTGTTTTATTGTATATTTCTCCCATTTCACGTAGTGCTAACGGGTCTTCAGGTTGAAGTTTTAATGCTTCATCAAAACATTTGAGGGCTTCACTTGTTTTACCTAGAAACTTGTACAGGTTCCCTAAGTTGCATAAGGCATTAACTAAATTTATTGCCGCTTCCTCCTCATCAGGCTTCAAAATCTTGCAACCTGACCTCAAGTCAATATAATGTTTGGAAGCTTCATTAATAAACTTCTGGTAATATTCAATTGCTTCGGTGTAGTTCCCCATTATGCTATTCTTCATTGCATACTTAAATAACTTCATTACCATAGACACACAACCCATAATATGGTAAAAATCTATTCCAAAATAATATTGTGAGTATTTGGTTAAGTTCTAATTTTACATGTTACAATTTATTCGCATCTCCATTGTTTCCAAAAAGGTATTTAAACCAAACAATTTTAAAACAAAATATAGATTAAACAAAACTAAATTTTCCAAAAAATAGATTCAAAAAGGTAAGTTCAATAGAAATCTGTAATTACTTATTTCTAAAGGCCCTCTCCTTGTGCATCAGCTTTAAGCTTAGTTCTACAGTTAACGGTTAACCTACCCAATACTTGCTCTATTCTTCTTTTCTGTGCCAATTTAACATTCAGAAGTTTGAATACAATTAGTATAAAACTTAATTAATTAATAGATTTTATTAAGCACTTTTAGAGATTATTTGGTAGAATTGGAGAAGATGAGTTAAGAATGGCTACGGAAAAAAGAAAAAATAAGGATTATCAGAGAATTCCTACAAATATACCCTCTCTTGACAATATGCTTGGTGGGGGGATACCTTTTGGCGTAATAACTCATATTTTTGGAGCCTCTGCGACTGGAAAAACTACTCTTGCACTTCAGTGCACATTAAATACTTTAAGAAAAGGTATGAAAACAATTTATATAGATACTGAAAAGGGTGTCCATCCTAGTAGGATATTGCAAATGGCGGATTCTAAGGATCTTTTACAAGCCCTATTAATTATAAGGCCCCAATCTTTTGCTGAACAATCCACTTTGATTGATAAGATGGAATCATTCACAGTTAGAGGGGTGAAGCTGATAGTCCTTGATACCGCAACAAGACTTTACAGAGTTGAGTTGGGAACTATTCTAAAAAACGTTGCCCTAAATCGTGAGCTTAACAGGCAAATGGCAGTGCTACTAAATTTAGCAAGCAATCACAACGTAGCTGTCATTGTAACAAATCAGGTTTCAGCAGTTACCCAAGAAAATGGTTACCAAAACAAACCCGCGGGTGGGACTATATTATCATATTGGTCTTCGTTAGATTTAAAAATGGAACACTTCGAGATGGGGGTAAGGCGCATAACTATACTTAAAAATCTTGAAGACCGTAAAGAAAAAATGATTAATGTTTTATTAACAAAAAAAGGGCTACATTGAAAGTTGGCTGGTACGGGCTGTATAACAAAATTATTAAGTGTGACAGTAATAGACTTATTATTTGTTGGAGGTATAACAAGAGTATGGACATTTTACCCGCTATTATCCTTGCCCTCTGGTTTATTCTACCCGCGTATGCATCAAACGGACTTGCTGTGGTTTTTGGAAGAGGCAGTAGGCTGAATAAACCTTTGGATTTTGGACATAACTTTATAGATGGAAGGCGTATTTTTGGAGATGGAAAAACATTCCGTGGACTTATAGGAGGAACTGCATTTGGAACATTAATAGGCGCCATACAATTATTATCAGGAGAAAAAATAGCTCTACCATGGTTAAGCTCAAATACGCCAATTGGATTATGGATTTACCTCGCCTCATACTTGGGTGCTTCTTATGACCTTTTGTACTTTTTAATTTATCAGTGGTTAACCTTTTCTCCATTATTCTTTATTCTATTGGGTTTACCAATAAATTCCAAGTCAATATTGGCTCCCACAGTGTTTCACGGGTTTCTTTTATCTTTTGGCGCCTTGTTAGGCGACTTGGTAGGCTCATTCATAAAAAGAAGACTTAATCTTGAAAGAGGACACCCCGCACCATTTCTGGATCAGCTAGACTTTGTAGTTGGTGCATTAGCACTCTCGTTCATCGAATTCATTCCCCAAATAGAAATCATTATCGCATTACTAGTTTTCACACCAATAATACATCTTACTGCAAATATAATAGGCTATAAATTAAAACTCAAAAAGGAACCCTGGTAACACCCTATCTTTAAGATTATTCTTCCTAAACTATCTAGCCCAAGGATATAACCAAGTAGCCTTCGATATCATCATCCAATGCAACAATATTACCGAAATTGCTATCATTGCTATCCCTAGCCATAGTAATTTTGTAGCATAGCTAGCATTGTAAACATGTTTTGTGGACTCATAGATCAACAAAAATCCAACGAAACCAACGAATATGAGCGTTATTGATAGTACCATTTCTATACCATACTGATCTTGTAGGCTAGAATTGACCAGCGAGGTACCTGAAGGATTAGTAAATGAAGGGCTGTTAACTAAATAGAAAACGCCGCCACCCATAGCAAAAAGAACCACGGCTAGAACAATACCAAAAGCTATTAGAGGTGAAAGACCTGCAGGTAAACTAATTTTAAGTCTTTTCATAGTAAGGCACCTTTTTAATAGAGGCACTAAAAAGGGCTAAGAATTTTTGCCAGTTCTAGCTTAAATAATTTCCCATAGTATAAGGGAATTATTCTAAATTTTCATTTAGCAGATGAATAGCGAGTTCTCTGACCCATTCTCCAGTATTTTCATTTTCTATTACCTTCTTTAGATATTCTTGCCAAGTAATATCCATGGCTTTTTTCCATTCGTTATACGCTTCTTTAAGGTTAATGTAGGCGGATAGGTGATTCTCGCAGTAATTGGACCCCTCATTTGTATTAACACCACAAATGATGCAATTCATTGAGTCTCACCTCCTCGTTGAATTTTGTTTTTTCCTCCGGGGCAATTCTGCCAATTAATACACATGTTCCAAGGCTTCTTCCTAGACCGCCTAATTCTAACCATGGGAAAACCGCAGTATTGGCAATTTTCACCAGTAGTTTCTATATCTCCCTCTTGAGGTATCGGAACGCTGAAGCTGCATTTTTTTGTCCAGTAATTAGAACATCCTATAAACCTTTTCCGTGTTTTTTTCGAATGCATTATAGTAAGTGAGCCCTCCTTACAGATAGGACAAATGCCAATGGTGCTTTTTTCTCTCCTTAAAGACGCTAGCGCTTCGGAGAGCCCTTGACCGATGACCTTCTCTTTTAGTTTGAGCTCTTTTAGAATGGGAGTGAGTTTTTCCACGGCGTCAATGATTACTTCTTGTCTCGTCCTTCTGTTTGTCTCGATTTCCTCCATTTCCTGCTCCAGTTCGCGGGTAAGCTCTACGGATAAAACTTTAGGACAATACTTTGATAGTATGTTGATTACCGAAAAACCAAGCGGAGTCATAAATATTCTTTCACCCGTAATGTAGCCTCTACTGTATAAAGTATCAATTATTTCTGCCCTTGTGGCCTTAGTACCTATGTGTTGGTTTTCCATCAACATTAGAACACTTTTCGGGTTATAACGTGGAGGCGCCGTAGTGTATTTATCAACAAGTTCTATTGAATCTAATTCAATTTTTTGCCCCTCTTTTAATTGTGGCAAAATTGTTTCTTCACTTCTAATGTAGGGTGAATAGTATTTCTGCCAGCCTTGCTCTAAGATTCTACTTCCACGCAGATGAAAAAGATGTCCATTAATAGTTATCTCTATTTTTAGACTTTCTCGAATAGAGGGATCCCCAAAAACTGCTAAAAACCTTCTAACCACTAGATCAAATATTTTTCTATTATCCTCTTTTAGTTTCTTTTCTGGCAAATTTCCCGTTGGGTGAATTGGTGGATGCGCCAAGTCTTCCTTTTTGCCTTGAGTGGGAACCAGTTTTTCCTTTGACAAGAGCTCTCTAGCCATTTGAGAATACTCCTCAATATTTGATAACGATTTAAGAATAGCGTGTACATCAATTGAGGGTGGAAATTTTTGGCTACCGGAACGAGGATAAGAAATCAATGCGTCAAGATACAATTGTTCGGCTATTCTTAAAGTACGACTGGGTGTAAATCTGAAGTAAGTATACGCCTCTGACTGTAGAGTGCCTATGTCAAGGGGTACAGGAGGCTTTTGCAAAGTTTTCCTTGTCTGAATTTGGGAAACTGCTCCTACTCTGTTATTACACTCGTTTATCACCTTCTCTGCTTCCTTCTTTATCCAAATCTTTTTTTGGGAATACTCGAGGAGATATTTTTTGCCATCTATTAGAGCTACTGCATTAATTGTCCAGAAAGGCTTTGGAACAAAACTTCGAATTTTTTTCTCCCTCTCTGCTATGAAGGCTAAGGTGGGGCCCTGTACACGCCCAGTACTTAAAGCTTTATACATCCCTGAAACTTTCTTCAAAGATAGTATCATGGCTCTAGAAAGGTTGATGCCATAAATCCAATCTATCTCGTGGCGTGTTCGTCCCGCTTCTATTAACTCCCAATCTAGTGTAGGCGACAATGAGTTAAACCCCTTAATTATATCCCGATTAGTTAATGTTGAAAATTTCATTCTTTGAGCTCTAGTGAGGCTTGATTCACCGCAGGCGTATTTTAATACGCAATAAGCTATTTGACTGCCCTCTATATCAAAATCTGTAGCAGAGATAAAATTTTTGGCTTCTCTTGAAAGTTTTGATATAACCCTTATGAAGTTCTCTGTATTCCTTGATTGCTTGTTAGCAATATATGAGGGAACCCATTTTGTTTGAAATATTGGGTATGTCCAACCCTTCCCTTCTTGAGCAACTGAATAGAGATGCCCAATAGCAGGCACCACTCTAATCCTTTCACCATTCCTGACAATATCATAATAGGTAATACCGTGCTCTTCATGTTTCACAGGCGTACCCTTCTCATTTAATGCGTCTGCAATTCGTTTGGCGGCAGTCGGCTTCTCAGTTATCAATAAGGTATAGCTCATCGCACTTCACGCCATATTTAATTGATTCAAGCAAATATGATGAGGATTGAGAACAGTCATTAATATAGGAAATTTTTATATAGCTTCCCCCAATGGGGGTTTACAAATAAAGTTATGATGGTTAAATCAATTGCCTCCTTAAGAATTTTTCAGCACCACGTTATATACAAATATGTTAGCGGTGAAAAAAGGTTTAATCAATCTAAAAATAGGATGAAGCATTAAAAACTCTAGGGCGGCATTAGTTAAAAAAATAAGCAAAAACTTTAATAGCAAAAACCAATCGAGTTAAGAATCGATGGAGGAATTATAAATGGTTAAAGTACAGGATATAAACATACCAGATGACCTCCTCTACATAGAGGAACATCAGTGGGCAAAAATCGAAGACACAAATGTACGAGTTGGCATAACAGACTATGCTCAAAAGGCGTTGAGAGATATTGTGTACGTGGAACTTCCAGAAAAGGGAACAGAAGTGGAAAGTATGAGCGAGTTCGGTAGTATCGAGTCTGTGAAGGCGGTTTCAGAGTTATATGCTCCAGTTAGCGGTGAGATAATCGATGTAAACGGCGAGTTAGAAGATGCGCCCGAACTTGTAAACGAAGATCCTTATAAAAAAGGATGGATGATAGTAATCAAAGCAACAAACCTCGAAAAGGAAAAAGAAAAATTACTTACGGCCGAACAATACGCCGAAATCGTTAAAGAAGCCCTTAAAGAAGGCGGTTAGAAAAGGTTAATTTTTTAACCTCCAATTTCTTTTTTTCCAAATGCAACGAAAGTATGAGAAAAATAAAATTAGCTTCGAGAAAAGATTTAATTAGAGATTAGATTGAAAATCTTAAAAGGGGAGTAATTTACTTTAAAACTGAAGTTCCATATTTTCCTATTGCTTTAAGAGGATAGAAGGTTAAAAATTGTGACAAAAGCATCCATATTCCTCGGAAAGATTAAACTCGGTTGGTGTACTTCATGCAATTTGCCCCTCCTAGATGAAACGCCATGTGGAATTTGTGGTAATAATGCCGAGAAGATTCAGGTATCTCCCCCTGGGGATTTTCGCCCAAGTTTTAGTAAAGACTTGGAGCGGATCAGGAAGGTAATAGACGAGCAGTATGGAGAAACACTTGGAAGGAAACTGATTCCTGATGACAAGATAGTTCTGCTAAACAAAGTCTCTTACTCTGATCACATGGATGAAATAATAATTGATGGCAGGGTTATTGGGAATATTCGATTTAACCCTTCTTCGAAGAGCTGGCAATTTGTTCCTAAAATAATTGGTGCTAGGAGACTTTGGCAAGCAGGTTGTAGTAAGTGGATAAAGGTAGATAAGGGCGCTGTAGAGCCAATTACGAAGGGCGCCAATATTTTGGGCCCTGGTGTAACTGATTGTAGTGAAGACATTCAGGAGGGGGATCAAGTCATAGTTGTCTCTCCAAATAATGATGTTATAGCCACGGGAACCGCGAAAAGAAACGCGATAGATATTTTAACGAAAATAAAAGGAATTGTTGTTAAGCCGAGAGAATATGGTGCTCCGGGGGATACTTTTACATTAAAAGGCGGCCAAAGCTGGGAGGATGTTGTGGAGGCTAATAAGGAGGTTTTACGAAAATATGAGAAGGACGCTATAGATTTTATACACAAGGTTTGCAAATCTTATAATAAACCCGTAACAGTTGCTTTTTCTGGCGGCAAAGATTCGCTTGTAACACTTTTACTAACTTTAAAGGCTTTGGGAAAGAATTTCTGGATACTATTTGTAGATACCGGGGTGGAATTTAAGGAAACAGTTGATTACACGCATAATGTTGTTAAGGAGTTGGGGCTTGCGGAAAAATTGTTAGAGAGAAAAGTGAATCCAGATACCTTTTGGAGCTTGTCTGAAAAATTCGGTCCACCAGGTCGTGACTATAGAATTTGTTGCAAAAGTATTAAGCTTGGACCTACCAGCTTATTAATCGAAGAAAACTTTCCTGATGGTTGCTTAACTTTTATTGGTCAAAGAAGATACGAATCAGAAGCTAGGGCTAGAGAGAAAAAAGTGAGCGTAAATCCCTGGGTTTCAAAACAGGTGTCAGCTACCCCAATACAGGACTGGACTGCTTTACATGTTTGGCTCTACATCTTTCAGCAAAAGGTTCCCTATAACCCTTTATATAACAAAGGTTTTATTAGAATAGGATGCTGGCCGTGCCCCGCTTCAAAGTTGGCAGAGTTTGAAATGTTAAGAGAGGAGTATCCGGAAAACTGGGAAAAATTGCGTAATATGCTAGAAAAATGGAGGAAGAAGTATAATTTCCCTAAGGAATGGATAGACTATGGTTTCTGGAGGTGGAAAACTCTACCTGAGGGGCAGTTTAAACTTATTGAAGAGCTCAAAATAACTCAAAACATAAAAACGAGACCTCTCACCAAGGAGAAGCTGCGTTTTAAAATAGAGGAAGTACCGCCAACACTCGAAGAGAAAGAATATTCACTAAAAGTGGTATTTAATTGCACCTTTGACATGGAGCAAATTGCCAATTTTTCGAATATTTTAGGAAAAGTGAAATATTTACCAGAATTAGGCTTTATCCAAATAGAGATGGATGATTCAATTTGTAAAATCTTTAAGGATGGAAAATTCATAGTTATAACAAAAGGCGCCGACAATGCTAAGAAAATTTGTAAAAATGTGGCTTCAATTATCATCAGATCAATGAAGTGCCTAGGGTGTGGTTCATGTATACCTTGGTATGGCTCCTGCAACGCGTTTTCATTAAAAGAAGGAAAGTTAAGAATCATTGAGAGTAAGTGTACTCACTGCTCGAGTTGTTTGGAGGCGCCTTGCACTGCTCTATACGCTAATACATAAACAAGGAATTGATTTGCAAAAGGCCTCATTTTTTTAAAGTATTTGAAGATGAAAGCTTCATGGGCTTTTGCCTATTATTTGGCGAATTTCTTCGATGAGTTCCTTACGTAGCCTCTGCACGTCCCTTAGCTCAACAGTTTCTGCTTCCTTTGCCACGTTCTTCAGTTGTACTACGGAACCCACCGCTGCAACATTGGACACATCTACTGGAAACTCGACTTCTAATCCCTTAATTATTAGTTCAACGCGAAGAGGGGGTAGACTGAGGCGTATGCTTCTGATAATCCCCACCATGCGGGCTGCGGAGTCTACAACCACTTTTCCAACTAGTTGACCAGGAATTACAAGTTCATAAAGTTCCGATTCTGCACCAGGTGATAGTTCATCTTGAACCACACAGATAACCTCCATTTTTCTGCCATTAAAGACAAGTAATAAACAAATCTAAATCTATTTATTTTCTCTCCTACAAAGAAGGTAATATTATGTAGTAATATTTGAGAAATAGATAGGAATATCCTCCGTAACATTAACAAAGACCTCATCATGCACCGTTCTAAAAATTGTCAATTCTTTTCACTATAAAAAACCTTTTTCGTTCTTTGAAAAGCGAAGCGTATTTTAGGTTTTTAATGAAAAAGGATCCTTGAGGTAGCCGAATATAAATAGAGGGGATTGAATTTGCTGACTAGAAAGAATTTAAAAAGTTGGATGAAGTTAAAAATTACTAAAATTGAATGTATTTCTGGCTACGCACACATTATATGCCCCGTTGGAACGCTGATATAAATGGATAGTAAGTACATTAATCACCCATACCTAAAGGAAAATACTATCGAACATAGACTTTATCAAGAAACTATAACTGCAAGTTGTGCCGAGCAAAACTCTCTCGTGATTCTGCCAACGGGCCTCGGTAAGACGCTAATAGCAGTTATGATTGCTGCTCTTCGTCTTCAGAAAATGAGTGGGGGGTTCATAGTTTTTTTAGCGCCAACGCGCCCTCTAGTACTCCAACATGCTGAAACTTTCAAGTCCACTTTAAGGGTAGACGAAAATGAGATTATGATTTTTACAGGTGAAATCCCTCCAGAAGAAAGAATAGAGAGATGGAGGAAAGCAAAGGTTGTTTTGGCCACGCCACAAATTGTGGAAAACGACATAATTACAGGGAGAGTTGACTTGAAAAATTGCGTTTTATTAGTTTTGGATGAGGCGCATAGAGCGGTTGGAAACTATTCATATGTGTTTGTTGCAGAGCAATATTTGAAGCACGCTGTTAACCCCCTTATTCTGGGTTTAACCGCATCACCAGGAGTTGAGAAGGAGAAGATAGAAGAGGTTTGTAAAAACCTCAACATTGAAAACATTGAAGTTAGAACAGAGAAGAGCCCAGATGTGCTTCCATATATAAAGGAAATTAAGGTAGACTGGGTGTTGATTAGTCTTCCTCCAAGCATTTTGGATATCAAAAAAATTTTAGAAAATGCTCTTGTAAAACGTTTAAAGACTTTGAAGGAAGAAGGGTTTATTGAATCCTATAATATTAAAACTATTTCTCGAAAGCAGTTAATAGAACTTCAAAGTCAATTAGCAAAAGAGAGACAGACGCAACCTTCTTTATTTGAATTGATGGCAAAAACTGCAGCAGCGATCAGATTAACCTATGCACTTGAGCTTTTAGAAACACAGGGTCTAAAAGCTCTCCAAAATTTTTTCAACAAATTGGAGGAGAGATCAAAAATATCTGGTTCTCCAAGAGGCATCAAAGATTTACTCGCGGACGACGAGATTATTAATGTAAGAATCAAAATAAAGAATCTAATCGAAAGCCAAGTAAGACATCCCAAAATCGAAAAAACGCTTCAAATAGTCAAAGAACAACTTTCACAAAAGAGTAATTCAAGAATAATAATTTTTACACAGTTCAGGGATTCTGCAAGCGAAATAAATGAGGTTTTACGAAAAGAAAAGTATAATGTGGAAAGATTCATAGGTCAGGCAAACAAAATTGGGGATAAGGGGCTCTCTCAGAAGCAACAAAAGGAGATAATTGAAAAATTTAAAGAGGGCATCTATAATATTCTAGTCGCCACCAGCGTTGCTGAGGAAGGCTTGGACATCAGTGAATGCGATTTGGTTATATTCTATGACACAGTGCCTAGTGCAATAAGATATATCCAGAGAAAAGGAAGGACTGGACGAAAAAGACCCGGAAATGTAGTATTACTTATTACAAAGGAAACTCGAGATGAGGCTTATTACTGGTCGGCAAAGAGAAAAGAGCGGGAAATGAAAGACACCCTAAAAACTATGGCAAAAACAATGACAGAATCCTTAAAGGAAGAAGATAAACAGCAAATTAAACTCGAAAAATATCTACAAGAAGAGAAAGAAAAAGCAATTACGGTTTATGTAGATAACAGAGAAATTGGTTCTGATGTGGTACGAGAATTAACAAGACTGAATGTCAAAATCATCCCAATGCAACTACAAGTTGCAGATTATCTGGTTTCAGAGAAGGTTGCCATAGAGAGAAAAGCAGCGGAAGACTTTCTACAATCAATAATAGATAAAAGGTTATTCCCACAGGTTAAGGAAATCACGTCAAATTATGAAAAGCCAGTACTTATTATTGAGGGGCGAGACTTTTACGGAAAACATGCAGTTCATCCTGAATCTATCAGAGGTGCACTGGTAAGCATAGCAATAGATTTTAAACTACCGATAATCTGGACGACTGACCCTCAAGAAACAGCGCGAATGATACATACAATTGCTCGAAGAGAACAAACAGAGAGGGAAACTAAAATTTATGTTGCTGAGAAAGTCCCTGGAAGCTTGAAAGATGTGCAGGAAAGGGTTCTAATAGGACTCCCGGGAGTGGATCAAACTTTAGCAAGAAGACTACTTTGTACTTTTAATTCTTTGGAGAAAATTTTCACTACACCAGAAGAGGAGCTATCCAAGGTTAGAGGAGTGGGTGAGAAAAAGGCTGAAAAAATAAGGAAGGTTATCACTTCCAGCTACAATGAGGAAAACCAAGCTTACTGAGAAATACGTTTAAGCCGTTCCAGAGCGTCTAATATGCCGGCAATGATTCCGAGCAACTCTTGCAACTTGGAGGGGTCACGCTCATTTTTTATAGCTTCCCCAGTCTCCCTTAATTTTTCATGTAAAATTAGAGATACATCTGATAAAGTGGAGCCTTCAACATTTAGAGGAATTTGCTCGCCTTCTTTAACAATCACTACTTTTTTCTCACAAGCGGGACAGTATATTTCGCCTTTAATTTTGAACAATGGCGCTCCACACTGAGGACAGCTTTGAGAGAGTAAAGACGCCCCTTTTCTCAACATATTTGCCATCTTTTTGATATTTTCCTCACTCAAAAGAACAGCCCTCCAGATTGTAAGTCAAATAATACAAAGCGACAAACAAAGGGAACTAGTTTTTTTCTTGTTATATTTGCCACCTGCTAGCATTAAAAACATTCCCTTAGATATTGAAAGCAACATACATGTAAAATTATTGCATCATAAATTTAAGAGAGGGGGGCTAATAGCAGAATATAGAAGAAAACAATATAGGAGGGACTCAACCGAAAATGCACATTCTCGGACTAATTAAAAATCATGAACTCAAGATGAGGAAAACCAAAAAACCACCCAAAGATGTGCCATACAAGTTGCCCACCACAAGAAGAAAATGCAAGTCTGGGGGGAGGGTCGCACCCTTGAGGTTTCCAAGCAGGATTACCGCCAGTAACTGAGGGGAGGATTTGAGTTAGTTAAAATCGATTATCTATAATGGTAGTGGGAATCGGACTCGGAATAAGAGTACTGACGGAAGTCATATTAACAACAGAATCTTCCATTTAACTATGATTGGGTGGCAAGGTTTAGTGTTCATTTGTTCTTTCTGCTTTGTTGCACAATTTTACTTTTTTTAATAGATTTATTTAATACGCCTAATTTTTTTCAGATTAACATTGTGAAATTGCAAAAAATTCATCAAAGTATATAAATAAATTGAAAAAAATAAAATTATGCAACAACGCAGTTCTTTCAGAAAATTTAAATATATTAAATCTTACACTTAATAGAACTGAAATGGACTCAAAACGTGAATTGACAAAACCACAAATAATATGTGATAGAATCTACCAACTTAAGCTACCGATTCCTTCATCGGAATTCATGTATTTGTTATCATATTTTGTGGAGGGGGAGAGTGAATATTTACTTGTGGATTCGGGTTGGAATTCAACAGTGGGCCTTGATGCTCTCGAGAAGCAACTTTCAGAGATTAAAGTCGATTTATCAGATATATCTTTAATCTTGGTGACTCATCTCCATCCAGACCATTACGGTTTAGCCCACGAGATCCGGAAAAAATCCAAGTCAAAAATAGTGATGGGAATTAAAGCAGACGAATTCATAAAACGATTTAAAAGTTTTAAGGACTATTTTGATAAGCTCATAGATTGGTTGAAGATAAATGGTTATCCAATTAAAGATCTAGGAGACTGGGTAAAAGAGAGCCCAGCGGTGATGAAATCCTTCGAACCGCAAAAGCCAGACATTTTTATGAAAGATAATGAGATTTTGGATCTAGGAAATTTTAGTTTTAAAGTTGTTGAAACTCCGGGGCACTCACCAGATCATATTTGCCTCTACGAGCCCCGTAGTAAGCTCCTTTTTTCGGGCGATCACATTCTACCCACTATAACACCTAACGTTAGCCTCCCAATAAAGGACTTTGGGAATCCACTAAAAGATTACTTGGAATCTCTTGAAAAAATTAGAAATTTAGGAGTAGAAAAGGTACTTCCAGCGCATGAGTACGCCTTTAATAACCTTAATAAAAGAGTATCAGATATAGAAAAGCATCACGAAGTTAGACTTAGGGAGGTTTTAAGAGTTTTAAAAAATCCCAAAACCGCATACCAAATTGCACAAGAGGTAACTTGGTCAACCGGTTCCTGGAAAAGGCTTCAGAAATGGGAACAGAGAGCCGCCGTCTTTGAGACTTTGGCCCACCTAGAGTATTTAAAGTACGAAGGGAAACTGTTTTCAGTAATAAGAAATGAAAATGTTCTTTTTTATAAATAATAATATTAATTAATGCATCTATGGTTTAATTTTCTGCTTTTCCTCTGAACCACAGTAGTTAAAGTTATTTTTTTCATTTTACAAATTAATTTCAGGTGTTTAGTGTTGACAAGAGAAATAAGTGAATCAGATAGTGATCTTAAGATTGACGATGTAATTTCTATTAGGGATTTTTCCCGAGAGCAGATTGAGGGCTTGCTCAGACTAGCGGATAAAATGGAGAGCGTTTTTCACTCTGGTTCGGATGTTCTACGTGGGAAAATTCTTGCTACTTTATTTATGGAGCCAAGTACTAGAACTCGCTTATCTTTTACTACGGCAATGTATAAGCTTGGAGGAAATGTTATCGGTTTTGATAGCCCTGAAATGTCTTCAATTGCAAAAGGGGAAAATCTGAGTGATACAATTCGGGTCGTTGAGAACTACTGTGACGTAATAGTTCTCAGACACCGTTTGGAAGGCGCGGCTCGACTGGCAGCTGAGTATTGCCACATACCTATAATTAACGCAGGTTCTGGCGCTGAGGAGCACCCGACCCAAGCACTGTTAGATCTCTATACAATCAAGAGGGAATTGGGAAAAATAGACGGTCTAAAAATTGCACTGCTGGGAGATTTGAAATATGGCAGAACCGTTCATTCTCTAAGCTACGCATTAGCGCTATTTGACACGTCCCTAGTTTTCATTTCTCCCAAAGAATTGAGAATGCGCCGTGAAGTCACTCTCGATATAAAGAGTATGGGGGCAAAAGTGGAAGAATTCAATGATTTGCAAGAGGTTATTCAGGATATTGATGTTTTGTATGTTACCCGAATACAGCGTGAGAGATTCCCTGACCCAACAGAATACGAGAAACTCAGAGGAAGCTATAGAATCAGTCTTGACACTCTAAAAAACGCAAAACCATCGCTCATAATAATGCATCCCTTACCAAGGGTGGATGAAATTGCACCGGAAGTTGATGACACCCAACACGCAAAATACTTTAAACAGCCCTACTACGGAGTACTTGTAAGAATGGCTATTCTCAAAGCCTTACTAACCTAATCTCTTTTTATTTTGTTGAAATTCACTATTAGCCATTCTCAATACAGACTAAATTTTTAACGGTTATCTCTTGATTGGAGTGTTTTATTCCAGAACTCTCTTGTTCTTACGAATTCCTTCTCCGCATCAATGATTGCTCTGTAAAAATCGCTCTCGGTTTTTAGCTCTTTAGATAGAATGCGATTAGCTGCTAATGGTCCTATACCCCTTCCAGCTAGACAAATTATCGCCTTTTTTCCATAATTAATTACTAAGTTAGCAGTTTTAATGCCATTTTGAAAAATTTTTTCTTCTTCTTTTGAAAGTTTTGCTCCGTTTTTTCTTAGTTTTAAAATTTTGCTAAATTCAGAATCTTCGTAGTGTAATACTGCTAACAAACGCGATTTACATTTTGGGCATTGCGGGTATTCAGGTAAAGTTTCCACTGTTCTCACGGTTTCCCATCCTTCGCACGAAGCCCATACACAAACGAGCTTAACTCTTTTGTTAAGCAAGCGTTCCTTAACCACTGTTAATAACTCAGATAGGGGAAGGGGTGGAGAAATAATTTCTTTAGCTCCCCACTGTATTGCCATTTCAGTGAGCGGGCTTGGTTTTTCACTTTTTAGGAAGCAAACTTGAATTCCTCCCTCTTTTATTGCCTTTAGAATACTTTCTGTCTCTTTTATGTCAAGTTTTTCTGTGAGTAGCTCCCTTATAGTTTCTTCTGCAATGGGTGTATTATTAAATATAAATGCAAGCTTTCTGGAGTTAATCTGATAGTCTCCACCGTTTTTTTCGATTGTCCCAAATCTTTTTGCCACCTGTGTGAGCCGCCACCGATACAAATTGGATCTTTTAAGTGTTATTTTCAATATGTTATCAATTAGCTGTGGTTCTAGCTCCCCTAATACATTAACCACTATTTCTGAGTCTACATTCTTGGGCATTTGAAGGAGTATATGGTAGGGTGTGCTCCTCATAGCGACTGAAGTTCCTATTCTCGTAGTTAAAAGATCAGAGATTATCCTTCCTAAGGTTTCATTAACTTTACTCCCAAAACATGCATGTATAACTACAAAATCGCCAACACCTTCAATTAGGATTCGGTTATGAACCGGCACCACACCTACAGCGTCTATTTGTTCCTTAATTTTTTCAACTACAATTCTCATCGATTCTTCATCCATGGGGTAGCCCTCAAATGGATTCTCACCACTAGGATCTCTAATCCATCTACAAATACTATCCCTAAGCCTTCCAACTTTTTGGGCTACCTCAAATGAAACAGGTATAAGTTCTCCCTCCCAAGAGGGCACAGCACCGATTATGTTATCGACTTTCTCGACATTTACTCTGCCCTCCTCAATGCTCACTATTCTCCAAGGTTGTCCATGAATTATGAATTTTAATCCCTTTTCCGCTTTTGTAGAAACAAACTCCTCATCAAGTGTTCCAATACTTCTTTCAGAAGCTAAATCAAAAACCTCGTAATGTTTAACATCAGGTATCATGGAGAGATTTTCATAGTAGTATTTCCATGTTTTAACTCTCCTTCGGAGCTTGCCTCCATCAAGGCTAATCAGCCATAGTTCTTTCATCAAATTTGTAACTTTATAAATAGTTTCATAATCAATATTTTGATACAGCCAAGATCTTCTAAAAATATTATATAGCTCCTCGATTGTTGTTTCCCCTTTATCCAGAAGTACCCCAGCAATCTGATGAGCAAGTACGTCAAGTGCCATATTATGCATAACTATGCTTTCTAAATTATCATTAATCGCATCCCTTATTAAAACAGCCGATTCACATATATCGTCTATGTCCATCGAAAGTATAGTTCCTCTCGGTGTTTGTCCTACTCGGTGCCCACTCCTGCCAACTCTCTGAACCAAGCGGGTTACTTGCCTAGGCGAGGAATATTGAATAACATAATCTACAGAACCCACATCTATACCTAGTTCAAGAGACGAAGTGCAAATCACAGCTTTAATCTCCTCCTCTTTAAATCCCTTTTCGGCATTCATTCTCATCTCTCTAGAAAGCGAGCCATGGTGAACATCAAAATTGAAACGGGGATTAAGAAGACTAAGTCTGGAACCCAAAATTTCTGCCATTTGGCGTGTGTTAACGAAAATCAGAACTGAGCTGTATCTTTCGATTATTTCTTTGATTCTTCTTAATTTTGCTATAATCTCGCTTGGCACCCTAAGCTTTTTAGACAAAGCATCATCTTCAGAAGTAGGAGGAATTGTTTCAACACTAACCTGAAAATCTCCCTCCCTGCCCGTTGAAATAATGTTAACTTTTTCATTTACCCCTCCTAAAAATTTTGCGACCTCTTCAACGCTACCAATCGTAGCCGATAGTCCTATTCTCTGAAAATTATGATCTGTAATCTCGCGAAGCCTTTCAAGAGCTAATGAAAGTTGAGCGCCCCTCTTATCTGTTACAATCTCATGAATCTCATCTACTACCACAAAACGTAAACACTTCAGCAGCTTCCCCATCTTCTTTGCAGGTATTATAGCTTGGAGGGTTTCGGGGGTTGTTATTAAAAGTGATGGAGGTTCTAGGAGCTGTTTTCTCCGTTCATAACTAGTTGTATCTCCATGTCTAACGGACATTCTGATGCCTAGTTCTTGAGCGATATCCTCCATTCGTTTCAAAATGTCACGATTCAAGGCTCGAAGAGGTGTAACATACAATCCGAAAACGCCTTTTTCCTTTGATTGTAATTCTAATAATTTATGAAATATAGGGAAAAACACGGCTTCCGTTTTGCCGCTTCCTGTGGGAGAAATCAGTAAAACATTTTCCCCTTTAAGAATTCGGGGTATTGCCTGATTTTGGGGTGAGGTGGCCTCTAAATAACCCCTTTTTCGAATAACTTCTCTAACTTCACTGGAAAGTAAATCAAATACTCCCGCCAAAAATCATACCTCTAAAAGTCAAGAGAATAAAAACTTGGTGAGATTAATATCTTTTGACATCAAACTAGATATAACTGTATATTGTTAAATGTAGTCATCTATCTTGCTTAACCAGTCTACTACAATTTTCTAAGCTTCCAAGAAAAGTTCCATCCAACAGTTTAACCTTTGCTGTACTTTTTTCCACAAAGTTTGAAGATAATATGGGCCCAAGAAAGTTTATCTCAGGACGATTAAGCGCAACTCCTCCCAAGAGGGGATTAAACGCCGGCATCACGATGATTTTCGGATTTCCAATTTGGACTAATGCACTTTTTGAATCTTCTGAGGAAAAGGAAGCACCTCTTGAACCAAGATTACCAGCAAATGGTGCTACAACTTTTTCCTTACTCCATTGAACTTCTAACCATACAGGTTCAAACCATTTTCCTCCCAACCCATCTCTCATTTCGATGATTGGATGATTATGTCCAGTTATAATGTAGTCTGCTTGAAGTAAATCCGGTTTAGGCCACGCATGTCCATGAATAAGTCCTACCTTAACGTCATCATCCACAATAAGAAATCCTTTGGAAGAATGAACAAGGATATTCTTAGGTAAAAGCAAATTAAGATTCGAATCATGGTTACCTAAAACAATTTGAACTCTGGTTTTTCTAGAAATTTCTTCTAGAAGTTTTGTGACCCCTCGCCACTCCAATGAGGGAACATTAAAAATATTATGTTTAATATCACCCAAAATGATAAGATCATCTGGATTTGTCAACTCAACAAGATCTAAAATCTTCGCCTTCATCCCCTCCACCTGGGAGGGAATCACCACTCCCTTCTGTGCCAAAAGAAATTCGTAACCCAAGTGCAAATCCGCTATACACATGATTTTTTTATTTGAAAAATTCATAAGAAGTGCTGGCTCATTAACGATAGGAAAAATTGGCTTAACCAAGTGCGACACCCCTAAATAAAGGATAAAGCAATTAATAAAATTTGAGAGGAACGCGACCACACGCTTTAAGGTGATACATAAACTTCCCCCGATGAAAAACTTTTCTCAGCTAGTACGAATTTAATAAATAGCCATTTTTAGGAATTAAACAGTATGTTCCCTACACTTAATTCTGACCCCAACCTATGCATCCACCTCCGCCCTAAGAAGCGATTAGTAGGTGGGTAAGTCTATCACATCCATAATAGAGGACGAGAAGAAATCAGACTCTTTTTTAGCTAATGCTTTTGCAACTCCATTTGAATATTTATAGAGGGGGAGATCCTTTATGATAGATTTCCCAGTGAAGCTGAAGACGCTCATATAGAAGACTCCCCGATTTCGAGAAATAAGATGTCAGAAAGTATTAGGTAACTTAATTTCCAAAAACACATTTATATCACTACACCTTAAGGTAAACTCCATGCCTCGAACAGTTTCGTGGAAACCATCCAAAGGTACAACTTAGTAAATGTAAAATGAGAGAAGAGGTAACTTTTTATTGTACGTCAGAGAGTTGTTAAAGACAGTTTCCATTGGGTGCTTAACTTATGGAAATAATTGAGCAGATTAACGCCAACAAGTGCATAACTGGGGAGAACTTGGAAAAACTAGTGTCCCACTTCGGCGAACGCATATGGAAGGCTTTAAGAGCAGTAACAGAGAAGCGAGTAACAAAATATATTTTTAAGCCCAGCGATAAAGAGATTTGGACAGTTTCTGGTAAAAATAGAGATTACCTCGTAATTTCCGATTTTTATTGTACCTGTGACGACTTCTACATAAATGTGGTAATAAGGAAAAAGAGTAAGGTCTGCTATCATATTTTAGCCAAAAAACTTGGCGAAGCATTAGACCTATATACAAGCACCTATCAAACAGATGATAATTACGAAAAACTTATGCTGAAATTAAAAACAATAGAAATCAGAAATGCAAAAAGGAATATAGAAAAATGAAGAAATAAACTGGTGTGCACCATGTATATTGACTTTACCTTTATTCAAATCCTAATAACAATACTCGGTATACTCACACTAATTTTCATAATAGCTTACTCAATAATTGAAACAGAAGAGAAATGACTTCCATCAACCTAGCACCTATATACATTCTTCTTAACTATAGCACAAGTACTAGAGATCTATCACTACAATTAGTAAAGAGAGGTAGCAGATTGGATGAAGAAACCATGAATAAAATATGGGAAGCCTATAGGAAAGCCGCTCCACATTTATGTGAAACCCTTTGGCTAAAAAGCGAGCTAAATAATCTAATCTCAAATACAAAAAATTTTGAAGCCTTAATTCACAATCTAAACCAAAAAATGGAAAATGAAAAATCAATATCCCGAAAAACCGACTTAAAAATTCTTATTTTTTATCTAACCTCAAAATAACCCCAATCAGGTGATGTAGAATTGATCGGCTTTGGTTCTTATTTCGTTGCTCTAAATTGGGAAAGAAACCGTATAAATGCTCCTTTTTCAAAATAAAGCTGAACCTTTCTGCATCATCCCCCAATCAGTTAATCAATTTAAAAAACCAAATATGTTAAGTGTTACTCTTTCACCCCACTAAGAATATAGTTGCGATTTTGAGGGTATAACCACAATAAAATTGAAAACTGTTCTATCCAGAGCATACACTAAACCTTTCCTAGTATATCAAACTACATAGAGCATTTTTAATCAGCCTTCATCAACAGTATTTTCGGCAAAATTATGAAAAGGCCCACTTATTTCAAAAGCACAGCTCCACCAAAAAGACGTAGGAAATTACACTTATTGCATTATCCATAAAGTTCAAAAGGATTCCCTCTTGAATATTTCACTGGAGCGAAGGTTTTCCTTTTTTTACCTCTCATTTAGTCCTCCTCCCAATATGGAGACCTTCGCTCCCCAAGATTTCTGGACGCAGACAAACGTTCATACGCTTGCACATTCCAGATAGATATGAAAAACAAGTTTTTCATGCTAACCCCCATACGCTTGCGCGTTTAAGTATGAAACTAAATTTTTTATGGCAAAATATTAAAATATTTTTTTCAGTAGCGATGATACTTCTCAACCCCTTTTTTATGGTTCGAGTACCCGTATCTATCCAGTGGACACTTACATCCTCACACCATAATAATTCCTCACTTAGAAACTCAGTTGAACACTTCCCTCCCTTGAGCTGCCCCCAACAAACAATTTGACCCCCCAGCTCTTTAAAGTTATACACGTTGAAATACTAACTTTTTTCAAGCTCACAATTTCGATACTTTTATTTACATAAAAAACATCATGTTTGTTAACAAAACATAAAATTCGAATACTTTCTACATAAAATTTTAGAAAACCTAAAAAGAATTCCAAAAGTATAAAAAAGTAACAGGAAAAAGAGCTAACCAAAAATAAGGAGTCTCACAATAAACTCTCGTCACGCAGAGGGTTGTTAGTGTTAAAAAAGCAAACTCGCAAATTAGTTCGCTGGGGAAGCAGCAACACTCTGATAATAAGCCTCCCCAGAGAATGGACGAAAAAAAACAATCTCACAAGCGACCAAGAAGTGAGCATCTTGGAGAATCCCGATGGCTCGCTCCTCATACTCCCCTCGCCCGTGACGCCCGAAAAAAATATACTAACCGCAACCATTGACATTCAGAAATATCCCACAAAAGAATTCTTAGACCAAATAATCCAAACCAAATATCTTAGTGGAAACGATCTAATCACTATAACTTCAAAACAAGCTTTCACGCAAACACGATACCAAGAAATAACCCAAATTGCCCAAAACCTTTTAGGCTTCGAAATAACAAGCAAAACCCCCAACCAAATAACCCTACAAGACGTCATGAGCATACAGCAAACAAACCTCACTCTACTCATACGCATAATTAGCAGAACCACCCTTGAACTTCTAGAAAACCTCATTCAAGCCCTAGAAGAAAACAACACAACCCTCGCTGAAGCTATCATCCAAAGCCGCGACAACATATACAAATACCACATGAGAATAGTAAGACAACTCCGAAAAGCTCTCCAATACCCCGCCCTCCTCACACAAATGGAACTAACCGCCCAAGACACATTAGACTACACAACTTACGTCACAACCATAAACGATATCGCCGAAAACATAGAAACCATGAGCCGAGCCATACTCAAATACCCACACCCACCAAAAAACAAACACCACCAAGCAACCGTGGAACTAATTAAAGAAACACTGCAGCTCCTACAACAAGTAACAGGCGCCTTTTTATTCCACAAAGTACAAGACGCCATCGATACCCCAAGCACCATATCCAAAATAAAAGAACAAAAAAGAGAAACCGAGATACAGATAGACAAAGAAACAAACCTACCCGGAGCAATCACTCTCCAAATAATACTAGACGCCACAGAAAAAATCGCTGAAGCCGCACGCCCCATAGCCCAAGCTGCACTAAGACAATCCCTATAACTCACAACAAAAAAGCACGCCAAAACCAAAACAAACCACCACAAAACCCTAACTTACTCAAAAACCACCACAACCAAAAATCCCCTCACAAATTAATCAAACACCAAAAAAGAAACACAAAACTTAAAACCAGAAACAACTAATAACCCCAACAAAAAAGCACACCATCACCCCCCGCTTAAAAATTAAACACCCACAAAAATTAATTAACGCCCAAAACCATTAAAGAATAAAAAATAAACGGATGGTTAGGAATGTACACACAAAGAAGATACAGAACAGTCCAAGAAGTAGCTGGTCCCCTAATAATAGTAGAAGGAGTAGAAGGCGTCTCATACAACGAAGTAGTAAACATCGATACCCCCAGCGGAGAAAAAAGAAGAGGAACCGTACTAGAAGTAGGACGCGGAAAAGCAATAATACAAGTCTTTGAAGGAACACGAGGACTAGACGCCGAACAAACAACAGTCAGATTCACAGGAGAACCCCTCAAAATCCCCCTCTCAACAGACATCCTAGGAAGAATATTCGACGGATCAGCACAACCAATAGACGGAGGACCACCAATAATACCCGAAACAGAACTCGATATAAACGGCGCCCCAATAAACCCCTACGCCAGAACATACCCCCGAGAATTCATCCAAACAGGAATCAGCGTAATAGACGGAATGAACTCCCTAGTAAGAGGACAAAAATTACCACTATTCTCAGGAGCAGGACTTCCCCACAATAGGATAGCAGCACAAATAGCAAGACAAGCAAAAGTACTCGGAGAAGAAGAAGAATTCGCAGTAGTATTCACCGCCATGGGAATAACAGAAGAAGAAGCACGATACTTCAGACAAGACTTCGAAAAAACAGGCGCCCTGGAAAACGTAGTAATGTTCCTAAATCTAGCAGACGACCCCGCAATCGAACGAATAATCACACCAAGATGCGCGCTAACCGCAGCAGAATACCTAGCCTACGAACTAGACCTACACCTACTAGTAATACTCACAGACATGACAAACTACGCAGAATCACTCCGAGAAATATCAGCAGCCCGAGAAGAAGTACCAGGAAGAAGAGGATACCCCGGCTATCTATACACCGACCTAGCAACAATATATGAAAGAGCAGGAAGAATACGCGGAAGAAAAGGAACCATAACACAAATGCCAGTATTATCCATGCCCAACTACGATATTACTCACCCCATACCCGACCTTACAGGTTATATTACTGAGGGACAGCTTATTGTTGATCAGGCTTTGCATCGTAAGGGTATTTATCCTCCAATTGACCCTCGTCCTTCTTTGAGTCGATTGATGAAGGAGGGTATTGGTGAAGAGCATACGCGTTTTGATCATCGTGAGGTTAGTGACCAGTTGTACTACGGCTACAGTGAGGGGTGCGATTTGCGTGCTTTGGTGGCTGTGGTGGGTGAAGAAGCCTTGTTGCCTCGCGACCGGAAGTTTTTGGAGTTCGCTGACCGTTTCGAAAGGGAATTCATTAACCAGGGTGAATATGAAGAACGCAGCATAGAGCAGACCCTTGACCTCGCCTGGGAATTGTTGAGCATGTTTCCTGAGAGTGAGTTGAAGCGTATAGATCCTGAGACTGTGAACTGGGCGCGGGAAAACAAGAAGTACACATTTGCGGCCTGAGGTGTGTGATGCCCTTTTTTAATTATTTGGAGTTGCGTGGTTGGAAGTCATTCTGCTGTCGCTCCCGATAAGATTCCCGGCATTGAGTCCAATTAAACCGCAGGCTCCTTGAATTAGTGAAAAATAGCTTTTTATTCTCATTTTTTAAAGAGGGGCTGAAAAAAGGGAAGGGAGAGAAAAAAGAAGGGAAAAAAGTTCGTTCCACCATAAAGATTCATGCATATGACCGGGTTTATGCTTCGTGTGTTTATTTTGGGATTTTGAGAGATTTCTCTATCATTTTTTTGGGGTTTTGTTGCTCCCTTTTTGTGGTTGTGATAGGTTGGGAGGTTTTAAGAAGAGATTTTGGTGGGTTTGTTTTTTGGTATTTGGAAGATTTAAATATCTAGAGCGGCTTATTTATAGTTTAGGAATGCAAGTGTTTGAAGGGTTGATTTAAATTTTTCTTGTTGGAGTAATGTTTTGGTTAAGTCTATGCGGTTGGTGTAAGGTATGTCAGATAAGAATTCAAGAGAGGAGTGTGCTAAGGAATTTCTTCGTGCTACGCGTAAGGCTGTTCCAAAGATGGTGGAAGAGATAGAGAAGCGAGTAAAAATGGGTGAAACTGAGGCAGAATCGCTGGCTGCTTTTACGAATGAGTTAATTGACATTGCAAAGAAGACGGAAAAGGAAGTTAAAGATGTGCCTGTTAGTTGTTTTAATTGTCCTTTGGGTAATCAGCATAATGGTAATCCTTGTACTTTCTCTTCGCCGGGTCTCTGCAAAGAGGTGCAAAACGCTATTTGTGATTTATTTGAGGGAAAGGCTCAGAATTGGTTTGGGTTCAGATCTAAAGATGTAGAAATGTTTGAGCAAGAAAAATAGATGAGAATACGAATTTGCCTGCCTAACTGCGGACTGGGCATTGAGGCAGGGGTGTGGGGGAGAATGTTACTTTTAATTCTTGGTTCAGTATGGGAGTGTCCTGTAGAGAAGTGGATGGCGGTTCTGGTGTTTGTAGTAATGTGTGGGAGACAGCCTTAGAGCTGCAATGTTCTTTGTTGGAGTCGTACTGCATAATTTTCTCAGTTCCTTCTTTGGCTTTTATCGGTGGGGGGAATGCCCTCAGGCGTTTATAGCGTGGTTTACACACTCGTGCTGAAGGCTCTTCCCATTTTTACTCACTGATGTAATGAAGGGTAAAAAATTAAAATACATATTATAGAAATAGTAAAATAGTAATTATTAGAGGGAGCTGTGAGGTGAAGGAAATCTTTGCAAGAATAATTCAGAAAGGTTTTAAACGGGTTAGCTAAATATTTGTGTTGTTGATATATTTTTTAATCCGATGGTAAAGAATATTTTTCCCAAAAACTAAAGTTTATCGGTAGTAATATTTGTTGAAATGTGAAGAAAGTTTAATGTTTGGAGAAGTAAAAATTGGCGGAAATAGCGGTAGTAACTAGCAACATGCGATTGTACTATAAGATTATTCATGAGCTGAGAGATGAAGGTATTCCTTTTATCAGTATGAAGCCGGGCGAAACTATTCCCTCGGAGATAAAGTGCGTCATAACTTCGGATGTTGAGAAAAATTCGACGCATCACCCAAAAATTTTAACTGTGGACGCTAAGGATACTTCCGCTATTGTGCCGAAGCTACGTTTTCTTTTAAACATGGATGATGATCCTATAACTTTGGTTACTATTGGAGTGGATCCGGGTAAAACTTATGGTTTAGCTGTGCTTGTTAATGATAATTTGGTTGATGTGTACAAAGCGTTTTCCTCAAAAAGCGCTGCCAAAATTATTGAAAACATTTTGAAAGCTTTCCCGGCAGTTAGAAAAATTATTCGTATTGGGACAGGGTCACCGCTTTACTATAGGCAGCTTTTAGAGCTTCTAAATAATGTGGATGCTGAGTTAGAACTTGTTAATGAATTCGAAACTTCAAGTGGGCCGCGGGCAACTAAAGACACCAAGGCAGCTTTAGCAATTGCGAAGAAAAAGGGATTTAAGCCACAGGAATTTGAAAAGTTGCAGGAGATAAAGAAAGGCACAATCAAGCATATCCAGAAAATGAGCCGTCAAGCGTCTCATGGCAGAATAACGATTAATGAAGCTAATGCTATGAAGGTAGCGAGAGGAGAAATTAGTCTAGATTTTGCTATCGCATCACAAAAAAAGAAAGGCACGAGGAAAGATTCTTGAAAAAGACAGTTGAGACAGGCCCAAACCAAACATTTCTCATTAAGGGTCCAGCAAAAATTGAGGTTGTTAAGGGAGAGATTTCAATACTTGAGAATATCTTAGAAAAGGAGAAGAAAATTGTTATCACCAAAGGCAAAGCACTTCCAATTAAAACCATTTCGGAAGCGGTGTTAGATGTTTATATTGATGATGAAGAAGCTATCCAACCACTTGAAGAAGCGTTTCCGAAGGAATGGACTGAAGCCACCCGCCTCTTGGATAGTTTAAAGGTACCTGCAACAATAATTATATTAGGAACTGTAGATTCTGGTAAAACATCGCTAACAACTTTTTTGGCGAACAGCGCTTTTAAAAAAGGTTTCAAAGTCGCCATAGTTGATTCGGACGTGGGGCAGAGCAGTATAGGCTTACCTTGCTTCATCAGTATGGGGATTATGGAAAAAACGGTTTCTATACTCTCTGAAGTTAAATTAAGGGAGGCTTATTTTGTTGGGTCGAATACTCCCTCTCGGTTATTGCACAGAACACTTACGGGTATAGCGGTGATGGTGAAAAAGGCGTTAGAGAGTGGTTCAGAGATAGTTTTTATAGACACTTCTGGCTGGGTATATGGGAGGAGTGCCAGAGAGCTTAAGACATCGCTAATATTAATGTTGCAACCTACGATTCTTATTGCATTACAGAGAGGGGAGGAAATAGAGCATCTATTAGCTCCGTTCAACGGCTCTTTAAAGATTGTTAGACTCCCCGCTCCTAACACCTACAAAAGAGGGAGGGAGAGTAGAAAATTCATTAGAGAAATTCTTTATCGAAAAGGATTGGAGGATGGGCGGGATATTACTATGAGTCTGGAACAAATTAGGCTAAGATACACTTTATTTGGTTCTGGTTCTAAAGCGAGACCAGAAAGATTTGAAGAAATAAAAAAGCTACTAGGGTATACTCCTGTTTATGTTGAGGAATCCGAGGATCTGTTATATATAGTTCTACCGAACGAAGAAATTAGAATAAATAAGGATATCACAGAGTTTCTAGAGGCGAAATTAGGTAAACCAGAAGTATATCTCGTCCAAAAAAGGGATTTTGAAAACGTCTTAGTTGCCTTCCAAGACCAGAGCAATGCATTTGTTGGCACAGGCATAATCAGGGAAGTGGACTTTGAGAAACGCGAAATTACCTTCTATACTCCAGCCGAAAAAGAAAAAATAAGATTTGTACAATTAGGACAGTTAAAAGTTAGCAAAGAGGGGGAAGAGCTAGGATACACAAAAATACTTTGAACCAATCTTAGCCTTTAAATTGCTTATGAGATGATGGGAAGAAAATGTTGTCTTTCTACTTTCTTCCAATCCATCCTATTTCCTTTATTGTTTCGCCTGTTTCAATAACCTCAATAGCCTTTTTCAATGCATCCTTCTGATCCTGCACCGTAACATCTCTGCCTCCAAGACCAGCTATGAATTCTAACACGTGTGGCCTTTTATCCTCTATGTATAGAGCTGCCTTGAGTTCAGATGCTGAAGCACCGCCTTTACCTGGCGAAAGGTTTCTATCTATTACGGAAATAGCTTTAACATTTTTAGCGATTCTGCGAATCTCCTCGTCTGGAAAGGGCCTAAAAACTCTCAATTTAACTGCTCCGACCCTATAGCCCTCTTCTCTTAACTCATCAACAGCTACTATAGCTTGGTCAGCCAGAGAGCCCATACATACAATAACTGCGTCTGCATCATTGCACTCATATTCTTCAACCAGGCCTCCGTGATATCTGCCGAATCTCTTTTTGAAATCTGAAGCTACCTGTAAAATTTTCTTTTTGGCGTTTTCTTGGGCCAAGTGCATAAGATACTTAAACTCGTAAAACCAATCATCAGGATTTTGTAAATTTCCGTGAGTTATCGGGTTATCAATGTCCACTCTTATGTGTGTGGGATTATAAGGTGGCAGGAACACATCAACCTCTTCTTGTTCTGGAATCTCTACTGGCTGAGAAGTGTGGCTAATAGTAAATCCCTCATAACAGACCATAACGGGCAAAAGAACTTCCTCATCCTCCGCAATTTTATATGCCTGTATTATTGAATCAAACGCGTCTTGATGATTAGCACAGTAAATTTGTAACCAGCCAGTATCTCTCTGAGAAACTGAATCACCATGGTCAGCCCAAATGTTCCAAGGCGGTCCCAAAGCCCTGTTAACTATAGCCATAACAATGGGTAAACGTGAAGCTGCTGCCCAATGAACCATCTCATGCATATAAGCCAAACCATGAGCAGAGGTCGCAGTAAACGTTCTCACCCCTGTTAGAGATGCGCCAATACAAGCAGCCAAAGCAGAATGCTCAGACTCTACCCGCACAAATCTAGCATTTAACTCCCCACTCTCAACCAAATCAGATAATTTTTCCACAACACCAGTTTGCGGCGTTAATATCCCCAAACAAGAAGATAATCTTGTTCAGATTGGATAAGCCGCAATAACCGCAGGTCTACACAAAGCAGCCGCATATGCAGCCGCATAATTCCCAGTCGTTATTACAGTCTTCGCCATTATGCTTCCTCCTTTTCTCTAACCAAACGCATACTTTTCTTAGGACAAATAGATACACATATACCACAGCCCTTACAATAGGTATAGTCAATCACAGGATAACCCTCTTCGTCAACCGTCACCACATTCTCAGGGCAGAACATCCAACACGAAAGACATTTTGAACAGGTTTCCCGGTCGTAAACTGGTTTGAAGACTCTCCACTCGCCAGTGATTCCCATGCTTGCCTTCTCGGGTTTAGAAATGGGTATTGGCGTCAAATCCTTCCAGGTTCGAAACTGGGAAACCCTTTCGCGCCTGGAGACAGGCATGTTGCCATCAAGATACAGTTCCTTAGGCACTACCCGTTCTACAGTTTTTTCAAAAGCCACCTCGACAGCTCTAAGATTTTTCTCGTCTTGCTTGCCACTAAATGTATCACTTAAAGCCTCTAGGACAGAATCTAAACTGATTAAACCTGTGGCTTTAGCAAAAGCACCCAGCATGGGAGTGGCAGAAAGTGCTAACCCCGCTACTTCTAAACCGAACTCGATAGAAATACTGGTAGCGTCTACAGTAAAAACTTTAGCATCCTTGGGAAGTTTACCGATCTTACTGAAAATATCTGAGTTTCCTGGAGTGTTAATTACTAGAGTGCCACCAGCTTTCAAACCGTCTGTAATGTTGACCAGACCGGACTCAAAAAGACTAAAATCAACTACAATAACAATATCGGGAGTGTACACATTGGAATGAATCCGAACTGGCTCCTTTGAAAATCTTGTGAATGCCACCACGGGAGCCCCGCGCCGCTCCGCACCGAAAAATGGGAGTGACTGGACGCCCTTAAAGCCTTCGTGGAATGCTGCCTCAGCCAATATTCTAGCGGCTGTAACTGTTCCAGCGCCGCCTCTTCCATGCCATCGGATCTCGTATACTTTAGCTGGCATTTGCGCACCTCCAAAATGAGGTCTCCTTATCAGATTATTTGATTTACTAGCTTTACACAAACCAGTCCTTAAAACAGTTTTGGGTAATAAAATTTAACTAGTGTGAAAAAATACAAAACAGTATTACAACTTAAAAGTTACGCATATAAACTGCGAAACGGAATATGTAATTATTGTTACGCACTAACTTTTTAAGCAAAAACTCTTTTGTTTTTTACAACTTTCAAAAATTTTCATACACTTCCGCGTTTTAGAAAGTAGGAAAAAGTTTTTTATAGCAAATAAGAGGGAACAAAAATATGTCAATAAAAGCATTACGCTCTGAAGCACCTGAAGAATATTGGTTACCGGGAAATTCTTCGTGTCAAGGCTGCGGCTCAACACTTGCCTTAAGATGGGTCTTGAAGGCATTAGGCAAAAAAACTGTTATGGTTGTACCCGCATCATGCGCAAATGTTTATGTGGGGTGGTGGCCTCGCTCATCTGCGGGTGTAACCTATTTTGATATGGCATTCGCCGCCGGCGGATCTGTTGCCTCTGGAATAGTAGCTGCACTGGATTACCTAAACAAAAAGGATATAAATGTAGTCGCATGGGTGGGCGATGGAGGAACAACAGATATTGGAATCCAGGCATTGAGTGGCGCCGCTGAGAGGGGTACTAATTTCATTTATATTTGCTATGATAATGAGGCGTATATGAATACTGGTACTCAGAGAAGTAGTAGTACTCCCTTGGGTGCTTGGACTACTACAACGCCTTTTGGTAAGGGACAGCAGAAAAAGAATGTTCCTATGATTATGGCAGCGCATAATATTCCTTATGTTGCAACTGCGTGCTCCAGTTATATAAAAGATCTGTATGAGAAGATAAAGAAGGCTAAGGACATAGAGGGCACTAAGTATATTCACATTTTGGCTCCCTGCCCCCCTGGTTGGCGTTTTGATACAGATTTAACGGTGGAGATCGGCAAGCTAGCGGTGGAAACTGGCATGTGGGCTCTTTACGAGATTGAGAATGGCGTATTTAGGTTAAGTAGCCCCAGCAAGCGAGTTATGGATCCATCGAAGAGAAAGCCAATACAAGAATACATTAAGCTTCAAGGTAGGTTCAAGGGAATTACAGATGAGCAAATCCGAGAGCTTAAGAATTATGTCGATAGACAGTGGGTAAGATATGGCAAAATGGAGGAGGGCTGCCCCGTATTTTAGTACATCATTATTTTTAGTTAATCTAAACTGGGCACATTTTTTGAGGTATATTTATTAATAACAATTATGTATCGGAGTCTTGTAACAAAATTTACAAATCGAACAAGTCTATCTCTTCAGTTATAATGTAGAGTTACGCCAACATTTGTGAGGTATTTGATCCTCAAATAAATCAGCGTTCCCCATACAAAAGTGAAGAAGGTTATAGTATCGTCAGAGGTGAAATATTTTGTCAGATGAAAACACAATATTTATTGGAAAAAAAAGTGTTATGAGCTATGTTTTGGCCTGTGTTACACAGTTTAACAGGGGTAATAATGAAATTGTTTTGAAAGCTAGAGGAAGGTCTATTAGTCGAGCGGTTGACGTTGCAGAAATTTTACGAACCAAATTCATAACCGGTCTTAAAATTAAGGACATTAAAATAGGTACAGAACAAATCACAGCCGCCGAAGGTGGAACTGCCAACGTTTCAGCTATAGAAATCACACTAAGCAAGTAAAAAAGCATACAATCTGCGTTTTCGAATATCTTTTATTTTCTATAATTACTATAATTTAACACTAAATTAGGCTGGATTCAGTTCCCAAGATTACCGAAAAGTAGAAAAAGTCACTTTGGTTCTCCAAGGGAGGCGCTAGATTAGAGAAAAATAGGTAAAATAAAATTTTTGGAAGAAGAAACTACACGATCCATAACAGTTGATGTAAAAGAAAAATTGAGTATTATTGTGAATAGACGTTTGATGTTTTTGTTGGAAAAGTGTTAATTTTGGATCTGGATAGATTTTTATTCGTTAATGTTTTGGGTCAATTTTTCTAGAGCAATTAGCTCCTGCCATTTTTTATCCACGTAGTCTTGTATTTCCTGTATCATTTTGTCTTGGCGTTTTGGTTTGAAAAGATGTCTGAATTTACCCTGATATTTTAGATATTCTTCTACGGGTCTCTTCTTAACAATATTTTTCGTTATTTTGTACTTTCCATTTTCCACTTCGTACAGCGGCCAGTAGCGAGTGAGCACAGCCTCTCTAGCAATCTCTATTGTTAAGTCCGACTCAGTTCTCCAACCCCTAGGACATGTAGCTAAAATCAAAATGAAGGAAGGACCTTCAACCGAAACCGCTTTACGAACCTTTCTTATGAGATCCATTGGATACGCAGGGCTCGCAGTAGCAGCGTAAGGAATTTCGTGCGCCACAACAATTTTCATAAGATCCTTCTGAAAACGAACCTTACCTGGAACCACCTTGCCAGCTGGGCTAGTCGTCGTCCATCCAAACTTGGGAGTTGCGCCACTCTGCTGGATGCCTGTATTCATGTAAGCTTCGTTAGAGTAGCAGATATATGTAAACTTATGGCCCCTCTCTAAAGCTCCGGACAGCGCCTGCAACCCAATATCATAGGTACCTCCATCGCCTGCGATGGCTATTATGGGGTTATCTGTTTTTGGGATTTTGCCTTTCCTTTGTAAGACTTTGAGTCCTGCTTCTACACCTGCTGCAGTAGCGGCGGTGCACTCGAATGCAGTGTGTATCCAAGGCACGCTCCAAGCAGTGTAGGGGTAGGGAGTAGTCGCTACTTCAACACAGTTGGTGGCATTGACTATTATGGGTGGTTTATCAAGGGCGATAAATACTTGTCTTAGAGCTATTGCAGCTCCACAGCCTGAGCACATTCTGTGACCAGGAGTCAAGTATTCTCGTGTGGGTAAACTTTTCAGAGACATTTTTTATCCTCCATCATATGTTACATTTATACATCCAGGCCCTCTACAGCCTACGACTCTGTAAACTGCTTCGATTTTGTCTTCTCGCACGGCTTTGAGGAGTATTTCGACGACTTTTTCTAAATGTTCAATTCTGGTGTCTCTTCCTCCAAGACCCGTAGGAAATCCCATAACGTGTGGCCGGTTTTTAAGTTCATATAACGCAGATCTTACTTCCATACTTAGGGCCCCGCCCATTGCTCCAAAACTAATGTTTCGGTCTATAACTCCCACGACTTTTATATCTTTTAAGGCCCCTTGGAGGTCATCTTTCGGGAAGGGGCGGAACACGCGGAGTTTTACTAAACCCACCTTTTTTCCACTTTTTCGTAGTTTGTCCACTGTTTCTTGAGCTGTTCCCGCCAGCGAACCTATAGCTAGTAATGCGACTTCTGCATCTTCCATTTGATATGATGAAACTGTTTCGTAATTTGTGTTGAATCTGTTATTAAAATCATCAAAGACCTCTTTGATAACTTTTAGGGAATTTTGTGTGGCTACTTCTTGTTGCACTTTGATTTCAGGATAGTATTCAGGTACTCCAACACAACCAACCGTAACTGGTTTTTCCACACTTATTGGAAACTGCATTTTTCTGGGGGGTAGAAAATCGTCTATGTCTTTTTGCTCTAAGAGTTCTACTCCCTCGGTTGCGTGGCTTACGACAAAGCCATCGTGACAGGACATTACGGGCAGCTGAACATTTTTGTCCTCTGCTATTTTGAATGCTTGCATAATAGTGTGATATGATTCTTGGGCGTTTTGGTTGTAGATTTGTATCCACCCCGAGTCTCTGACCCCCATAGTGTCACTCATATCATTCCAGATATTTAGGGGGCTGTTAAGTGCCCTATTAGATACTGCCATGACTATCGGTAGTCTAAAGGAAGAAGCAACAAATAACATTTCGAACATGAGAGCAATACCTTGGGAGGCCGAGGCGGTAAATACTCTAGCCCCAGAGAGAGAAGCCCCGATACACGCAGCCATCGCGGAATGTTCGGACTCCGCAGCGATAAGCTCAGCATCGATTTCGCCATCGGCGTAAAACTGTGCTAGTTCTTCGACAATTTGTGTTTGGGGAGTTATAGGATACATAGCTATTACATCGGGGTTGCACTGTTTTACCGCGTGTGCCACAGCTTCATTGCCAGTTAATGCGACAAGTTTTCCCATCCTATTCCTCCTCCATTTCTATTGCTTTTGCAGGACACTCTCTTGAGCATATTCCGCACCCTTTACAGTAAAAGTAATTAATTTTAACCCCTTTTTCTTCTCTTTCTATTGCTCCTTCAGGGCAGTAAATCCAGCATAGGAGACAGTTGTTGCATTTGTCTTCTTTTATTACTGGTTTTTTTCCTTCTCTCCAGTCGCCGGTTCTGTATTCTCTAGCGTTGCCCGGTTCTGTAATGTATCCTCCTATGGGAAGCTCATTCCAGGCTAAGAGTTTCTTTTTGGATTTACTCAACTTATTTTAACCTCCTTGTATGCTCTCATTATCGCATCTATGTTTTTTTCTGCTAAATCTTGTTCGAACATTTCTCTAGTTATTTTGTTAATAGTATCTAAACTTACGACTCCGGTTGTTTTTGCTAAGGCTCCCAAGATTGGCGTATTGGTTATAGCTACACCTAGAGTTTCTAAAGCAATTTTGGTTGCGTTAACTGTTGCCACTTTGTTGTTAACCTTTAACTCAGATTTTAATTCATCGGGGCTTTTATCGATGTTCACAATTATGACTCCATCCTTCTTTAGCCCTTCTGTAACATTTTCAACCTTTATTAATGTTGGATCTAGTACAACGACAATATCTGGCTCGTAAATCTGAGATCTGCTGAGTATTGGTTTGTTACTTATCTTGGCGAATGCCTTTATTGGCGCCCCTTTTCTCTCTGCTCCGAATGCCGGGAATGACTGAACGTTTTTCCCTTCCTTTAAAGCAGCCTCTGCAACGAGTCTACTGGCGGTCACAACGCCTTGTCCTCCTCTTCCGTGGAATCTAATTTCTACGATATCCTTCAAAGGGAATCCTCCAAAATTCTTTATGTTCGTTCTTGGTGTTGTTTACTCGATAGTTAATGTTTCCTCGAGATTGCTACTCTCCTCTAAGTGAATTAAAAGTGTGAGTTAATAATTTGTTATGCTGAAAATTTGTTATGCTTGGAAAACGTATTTCATCCCTACTTTAAAGCATTTTGCTTTTTTATTTGCTGCGAGGCGCAGAGAAAAACTAGTATCTTATAAATCGCAAAACTTCAGTTAGTTTTAAGTTCATTCAACATTTTTATATGAGTATACATTCATAATTTAGAAATGTTGGAGGACGAATTATAGGTTTTCTTCGGTAAATGCTTCTAAGGAGAAATGGGCTGCAGAAAAATGAGTGTGAAAAAATCTAGGTAACAAATGAACTGCTTCTATCGACGATTTTTTTACAAACCATTTCGAAGCAGGAGGGTAAACCGTAGTTAAACAAATATTTTAAGTTTGCTTGGAATCGAGTTGCTGTTTTTGTTTTCGGTTTACTGCTTTATAAAATGAATAGTAAATATTGGAGTATTATATTCAGTAGGGCGGCTGAGACTAGTATTGTGAGTGATTTTTTTGCGGTTGAGACGGATTTTACTATTTGGGTGGTTAAGAGGTTCATTTGTTTTTCTCCAACGATTTTTATTTTTTCCACTTTTTTTATATTGTAAGAGATTTTTACTGGTTTGAGGTTTGTAAGTGCTTCTTCTGTCATGTTGACTATCATTGTTATCAGTTTTTTGTGGTCTCCAATTTGGCCCACGGCTTGGTAGCCTTTAGGGTCTAGTGATACCGCGTTTACAATGTGGGTGTCGGTTGTCATTACTTCTGCTTCATCGACTCCAATTTTTTTGACGCTGCCAATTATTTTTTCTCTTAGTCCTGGAATCATGTTGTTTCCATCAATTATAATGTATGCAGCTTTCTGTCCTTCAACCTCTACAACATGAACTGTAACACCAGCGGGGCCTATACCCTCCCACTTGTGGAAGTCATCCGGCTTTGACTGAACTGCGCAGGCTTTGATTTCTGTGCTCATTTTTGACTTTGCTTTTTTTACTGCCATTTTGGCGGCGTAAATTATTTTTTTTGCAGTTTCACTATTTGATAAAATGGGTGTTAAGACTTCACCGCCACAGTTGTGGGCATCTATTAGAAAAGAATCCTTAATTCCTTCGCTTACGGCCGCTTCTCTCACTTGTTCCCCTAGCTCGGGACTTATATCATCAAAACTTATGGGGGATAGGGTGACTATTAGCAGTGCAAGGTCTCCGAAAATTTGGCAACTCATTTTTACTTCGTCTTTCTCATAAGTAACAAATTGGCTTGCTTTTGATACGAAGTTGGATTGGCCTAAGGAATTCTCGATGGTTTTTAAAACCTTTTTAATTTCTTTTGCTGCAACTAAATTTTGGCCATGTGTTGAAGGTCCATGAGCCACTGAAACTATGGCGCCAGTTTTTTCCTTCATCTCCTTAGCGATTATGTAAGGCATTTCACTACTGCCAACAGTTTTGAAAGGTCCTGGATGAATGTTAGGAACTACCAATATACTATTCAGGGCATTTGAGTCCTCGAATAATAGTGTAAGCATAGGAAGGGAGGCTTCTTCACCGATTTTTTCAAATTTTTCTTCAAGCACATAAGATTTGTTCTCTATCCAATCCAAGAGAAAGCCGTATAGAAAGCCTATTCCACTCACCTTTAAAATTTTAAGTATAGGTCTATCTACTAACCAGAGGTATACTGATGCTGCCGCACCGAATATAATCGAAGTAATTGTGAACATTATTAAAAGTTCCAGAACTCCCAGTGGAAAAGTTAATTCCTGAAAGGGCAAAATGGCAATTATACAAAACAGTGGTTGGGTTAGAGCTACCATTGAAGATCTAAAGGTGCTAAACTCGCTCATTGCACGGATTACTAAAAGCCTTAACATAAATATAAAAGACGCCCCAAAAACAAAAGCAACAGAAACAATGGCGATTTTATTTGCCAAAATAGATGATATAGCCCCTACGATGTAGGCTATGCCTAAAAACAGCATGCAAATAGTAGATAGTGCGTATAATCTTCTTCTGTCCCACACACTTTTACTCTTCATAATTGGACTCACTATTAAGGTCGACAAAACAATTGGAATAAATAGTGCAGATACTCCTTGGATAAATCCCATTATCATGTTATGTATTAAAGGCAGAGAGAAGTAAATAATAATCCTAACTGTAAAACCAACGCATAGGGATGCTGCGAAAGAAAATATCAATAACTTTTTCATGGTCGGTAGTTGAAATAGCCACCTGTAAAGCGAAGCAGTTTTTTCCATTTCAGTGCTCATTGTTAACCATCCAGAAGGTTAATGACTGAAAGAAGCATGATTTTCTTTGTTCATTGGAATTAAAAGTACTATTAAATTTTATCTAGATAATGCTGTGTTGTATAATTTTACTTTTTCTAATGAATTTATTTAATTTTCTTAAATTTTTTCAAATTAACAATTTGAAATTGCAAAAAATTCAAAATAATATATAAATAAATTAAAAAAATAAGAATTATGCAACACAGCACTAGATAATGCCTTTTACATAAAAATAGCAATGTGTCTCGGGATGTGTAAGAGTACCGTCTTTCCTATTGGTAAAAATGGTAAATTTTTGAGGCTGGATAACTTTAAAGCGTCTCTTTTATTAAACTAACTTGGGTTATAAACCATTATTTTATGGATAAAAATTTTGGAAGGATTTTGATGGCTGGCTTCTGTTTTCTTGAGCACACAGCAGATATTAAAATAAGAGCTTATGGTAAAACAATAAATGAAGCCTTTCAAGAAGCCGCCAGGGCACTTTTCGAAGCAATGACTGACACTTCAAAAATTACTCCAAATATTAAAAGAAAAATTGAAGTGGAAGCAGAAGATTTGAAAGCATTACTTTATCAGTGGCTAGAAGAATTTATCTATCTATTTGACTCTGAGGGATTAATTTTTTCGGAGTTTAAAGTAGAAAGCATCCAACAAAAAGAGGGAATGCTAAAATTAAAGGGCGAAGCCTCAGGTGAAGAATTCGATAGTAAGAAACACACCCAGAGATCTGCGATAAAAGCAGTAACATACCATGAAATGAAAATTGATCAGTCTCCCAAAAAAACAATTCTAGAATTTGTATTGGATATCTAATGCGACCCATTATGACTTCCAAAAAATTTAATGGCGCCGGGAGTGGGACACTCTAGGAAGCAAGGATTTCTGGCTTCCATTCGAACCCACGCATCCCTTGCGGGATACTGGCTCTCAAGGCTCACGCTTGAAGGGAATACTCCATTCAATCAGCGCAGTAATGTGGATTTTTTAGAGGTATTATCCACTTTGCTATCCCGGCTACCTATTATTTGATAAGGGGTTTCAAATATATTTATTTCTAACCTTTTTTGATCACTTCATTCGACTTCTAATATTTTTTAATGATATGAACAGATAGCAGAGTTGAGAAGAAGCATGTTTCTAATGGTGTTTATTTTCTGCTAAGCTGGCTGAGTTCATCGAATATTTCGGGTCTTAAATCTCTTAGTACAGGTGCCGCTATTCTTGACGCTTTTAGCTCCGAATAGTCGATTGTTGCAATTACCAAATCTTCTTCGTCATATTTTGCTTTCTTTATTACTGTGCCGTCTGGACCCACTATGCGGCTTCCGCCCCAAAAAATTAGGCCATCTTCAACCCCTACAAGATTTACATATGCTAAAAAAACAGTGTTTTCCATAGCTCTAGAGGATACAAATGTTTCAAAGTATCTTGTACGAGTGCCAGGTGAGGCGGAAATACATACTATTACTTGCGATCCCTTTATAGTAAGCAAGCGGGCGATTTCTGGGAAGAATATATCGTAGCAGATCATTAACCCTATTTTCCCAATTTCGGTTTCAAGAACCTGTGTTTCGTATCCTTGCCTAAAATACCTTTTTTCTTCGAAAACTAGATGCGTAGGTAAATATTTTTTTCTGTATTTTCCGATATATCCTTTGGGACCTACCATCACCGAGGTGTTATATAGTACACCCTCCTCTGCCTCTTCCGCCATTCCAAAAATTACATATACACCATTTTTGCTAGCGATACTCTCTATTTTTCTCACAGAGGGCCCCGGGATACTCTCTGCTAAGGAGTAGTAGTGGTCTCTGCAAGAATAGCCCGTGAGAATAAGTTCTGGAAAGATGACTAGTTGTGCTTGTTCACGTGCAGCTTCAGATATAGCCCTGCCCATTTTTTGTAAATTTTTTTCTTTGTCTCCAAGTATAGGAATTATTTGCGCCAAGGCTAACTTCACTTTCATAATTTTTTCCTCCAACAGTTTAATATATTTCGAGAAATATAGTAGTTTGATAAACTTTTATTAAGTTATATACTGTGGTGGTTTCGGAGTGAAACTCTCACAAGACTTGCTTCGTGTAGATCCCGAATTCGTTGAGAAGCGCATCGTCAAATTTATTCGCGCTAAAGTCATCGATGCAGGTTTTTCAGGTGCAGTAATAGGACTAAGTGGCGGTATTGACTCTTCCGTTGTTGCAGCTCTCTGTGTTAGAGCATTAGGTCCTGATAAAGTGTTGGGGCTTATGCTACCTGAGAAAGATAGCGAGCCTAGCGATATTAAAGATGCGTTGAAAATAGCGGAACAACTTAATATACCCTACAAGATAATAGATGTGTCTCCAATAATAAATGCTTGTAGGGTTACTTATGTAGAAGACGCTACGGATCCTCCCATAATTGTTGGAAATGTGAAGGCTAGAGTACGCATGATAACACTTTATTACTATGCAAATAAGTTACGCCGTCTAGTGGTTGGTACAAGTAATAAAAGTGAAATATTAATTGGCTACTTCACCAAATTTGGTGACGGAGCCTCCGACATATTGCCGATAGGGGATCTCTATAAAACTCAAGTCCGCCAATTGGCAGACTATCTAAATATCCCAAGAGAGATAATTGACAAAATTCCCACCGCAGGACTTTGGAAGGGCCAAACCGACGAATCTGAAATTGGCGTTCCTTACAGTGTACTTGACCTGATACTTTACGGTCTAGAACATTGGAAGAACGAATCCGAAATTGCCGAAGAACTCCAAATACCAATTGAAAAAGTCAACAGAATAGTAGAAATGTGGAGAAGGAGCGAACATAAAAGGAAAGGCCCTGTAATCTTTAAAATAGCATACAGGACTCCCAGTTTAGACTGGAGAGTTCCGTTAGATTATTATAGGTAAAATTGTAAAAAGGGGTGAAAAATATGGGGCGTAGAAGAAGAAAAAAAGTACAAAGAAGACCTGAAAGGCGAATACCTACCGTTTTTGAATGCCCCTCCTGTGGGGAGAATGCTGTGAAAGTGGAAATCAATAAAGCTGAGGAATTAGCAACGGTGGGTTGTGGCAATTGCGGACTAACTAAAAAGGTAAAAATAACTAAATTGACAGAAACTGTAGATGCGTATAGCGAATTTGTAGATGCCTTTTATGAGGGGGAAAAAGCTGTTTCAAATGAGAGAAAATAAGAATAATTTTTCATGGTTCATTTAGAAGAGTAACAGGTATATAGCGAATGCACTAATTGCACCAATGGCTGTTGCGACGAAATTAACGATATTATTGTCAATAGCTTTGTGGCCTCTCAGATGAACTGTGATCTCTCCACAATGAATATCGTGCTCGGTTATTTTTCCACAGACGGGACATTTGTAGAGTGCTTGAACCGTGGCTCCTATTACGCTATCCGTTGTACTTCCAATGAACCCTGCACCTACAGCAATTATTATCAACTTTACACCAGTTGGTAACCCAAAGTTAAATATATCCAACCAGGGAAACAGGCCAATTCCAAGAAGGTTAAAGTTTTGCATAAGAAAAGCTACGCCACCAGTAATTAGGCCGCCCATAAGTATTGCAAGCTCTCCAAGAGGTGAGACACCTCCTGATGTGCCAGGTACAACCTTCTTAGAGAGGTTCGTGATTAGTCTAGGGGGGTGAGGATTTAGTAGGCCTACCTCAGTTGCTAATGTATCTGCAGCAGCAGTAGCTACAGCCCCGATAAAACCTGCGAGGAAAATATCGAATCGCCCTATGGGGATAAAGAACAGGCATACTCCCTCCATAACAGCCAGAAAAGCTGCAAGTCCCCCATTCGCGATAACATTTGTCCATGCCCTAGCTCCACCTTTTTCTTGCGCTGCCCCTAGTTTTCTCTTTCTCTCGTACTTAAACTTTGTGAACGCCGCAGAAACAACGAAGAACACCAGTATGATTAGAAACCAAGCCCAATTACCGAATATCCACACAGCTAAACCCACAACTAGCCCTGCCAGGAACCCCGAAAAATCTACCACATGCAGTTTAATTGAGACAAATCCAAAGCCAGCCACCACCGCAATACCAATTAAGAGAGAAATTATATTTGTGGATCCTGCATTGAACAGTGATTCAAACATTTTTCCTTCACACACCTATTGGTCTATAGTGTTAATACTTGTTGCAAATTATTAGATGGGGAAATATCTCTTTTTAGACGAATATGTAACATAGTTAATGTCTTCTAGTTTTACATACTTTCTAGATAAAAAGTTTTCCCAAACTTGATACTTTAATTCGTAATATGACGAAATAAAAGAAATTTTTCATAAAAAGTCGAAAAAATAATCGCTTTACAAAACCTTGGCGAGAAAGCTCCCGACTTTAGTTGTGGGGATGAATCGCCAAAAAGCTTATTTGAAAGTAGGGTATATAAATAGTCGTTGGTAGCTGAAGGGTTTGGCTTGGGCTTAAGAGGCTAAACAAGACGCAGCCCCCATGAGGGTGCCAACATAGACGCCGTTCCCCTGAGGGAAGGGCGTGTTAACTGGGTGATGGCACACCC
>Ga0136652_1000107_pt1 | contig 46743 bp, 40 predicted proteins | sample ConPoolayeEmetaG_FD_94864 | JGI IMG/M metagenome (GOLD analysis project Ga0136652, IMG submission 94864) | Hot spring microbial mat communities from California, USA to study Microbial Dark Matter (Phase II) - Cone Pool mat layer E metaG... ...
ATCAATCACTGTCACATTGTTGCTACCCTTATTAGCGCAATAGACCTTGTTGTTGGTTGAGTTCCAAACCAAGGCCCAAGGACCGTATCCTACGGGAATTGTTGCAATCACCTGGTTTGTTGCCCCATCAATCACTGTGACAGTGGCACTAGCATAATTGGCACAATAGACCTTGTCGTTGGTTGAGTTCCAAACCAAGGCAGAAGGAGAAGTTCCTACTTGAATTGTTGTAATCACCTGGTTTGTTGCCCCATTAATCACTGTAACAGTGGCACTACTCTCATTGGCGCAATAGACCTTGTTGTCGGTTGAGTTCCAAACCAAGGCAGAAGGATACCTTCCTACTGGAATTGTTGTAATCACCTGATTTGTTGCCCCATCAATCACTGTGACATCGGCACTACCCCGATTGGCGCAATAGACCTTGTTGTCGGTTGAGTTCCAAACCAAGGCAGAAGGGTAAACTCTCACAGTAATTGTTGTAATCACCTGGTTTGTTGCCCCATCAATCACCGTGACATCGGCGCTACCCCGATTGGCGCAATAGACCTTGTTGTTGGTTGAGTTCCAAACCAAGGCACGAGGAGAACTTCCCACTTGAATTGTTGTAATCACCTGGTTTGTTGCTCCATCAATCACTGTAACATTGTCGCTACCCTCATTAGCGCAATAGACCTTGTTGTTGGTTGAGTTCCAGCAAAGGGCAGAAATACCGCTGCCGGCTGGTATCCTTGCAATCTTTTGATTGATTGCGCCGTCAATCACAATCACCCAATCGCCGCCTTCACCGCCGACATAGATTTTATTATTCGTTGCATTATAGGTAAAGGCTTGTGGTTTTAAAATCCCGGAAAGCGAATCAGGGAGGTAGATTGTCGTTTCAAGCCACTGGCTCTGACCGAGACCAACAATTAGGCAGATTAAGGCTATGCCCAAAATAAGACCTTTCTTTTGCATAAAACCTCCTTGTCTTGTATTATGGAGTTTAGTTACGCCGTTTTTTAATGTCAAGGAAAAAAGTTTGGCTCGTTTGCGTCCGTAAAACAAGGGAACAGGTTTGTTTGATAAAATTTGCCTGTCAGTTTTTATGGGGGAAAGTTTAAGCCCTGATGGGCTTTTTTGTGTTTCAAACCGGTATACTTTAAAGTGTAACAGCCGTAAACGGATGTTTTTGTGTAACATATTGTAATTTAGATAGTTAACAAAGCAAAACCCAATTTTCCCTACCCAACCCCGGGGTAGTTTCGGGGATGGTACGGGAAATTGAGTTTGGGGTTGTTTCTGGCGCTGGGGTCGATTTACCGGCGCGCATTGCGGTCGGTGTTGACGCCGGATGTGATGAAGGGAGAAGAGCGGGCTGAAAGGCGGAGGTGGAGTTGAGGGGTAGACTGGTTGCTAATTGGGAGGGGTGATGTTATCCCGATGTACAGGCTTGACCGAACTTAAATTTGCCGATAGAATTTGGTAGGTGAACAGTAGGCAAAGGTTTGTTCTCAGGAGATGGCGCAGGTGAAGCGCTATTTTTACCGGAGCGGTCTGCTCCAGTTTCAAGAACCGGACAACGCGGCGCGTTTAGTTTCCCTTAAACAATCAAGGACCGGCAAGTGAGAAGGATGAGACTGCGGTTTTGTACCGGCGTCCTGCCGGTCCGAGAAAATAGACTAAACCTAAAAACAAACCTGTTAAACAAAAGGAGGCAGTATGGCAAAGCGTTACGACTATACCGGTAAGGATGTGCAGGAGGTTTACGACGGTCCGGGCGGTCTGCTCTGGGAGGCGGTAATGGGTGAGCAGATTCACTCGGGAGGACCTGATGCCACAGACCGGCTGGCACAGGCGCTGGGTTTGAAGCCCGGGATGCATATCCTTGATGTGTGCAGTGCGCTGGGCGCACCGGCAAGGCAGCTCGCCCAGAAGTACGGGGTCAAAGTTACCGGTCTTGACTTCACAAAGACGATGCTGGAAAAGGCGCGGCAGCGGACCAAAGAGGCGGGTCTTGACCATCTGATTACTTTTGTTGAAGGCAATGCGCTTGATATGCCGTTTAAGGCGAACACCTTTGATGTGGTCTGGGGTCAGGAGGCGTGGTGCTATGTGACCGACAAGGACCCGCTGGCACGGGAGTGCTATCGGGTGCTGAAGCCCGGCGGTAAGATTGGTTTTACCGACTGGGTGATTACCGGAAAGGTGGAAGAGGATTTGCTGGCAAAACTTTACGAGTCAATGGCGTTTCCCTATATGGAGACCTTTGAAGGCTGGCAGGAGGTTCTGCGCCGTGCTGGGTTTAAAATCCTTGATGCCCAGGACCAGACTGAGGAGTTTGCCAAATGCTTTGACGAGTATAAGGTAAAGGTGGAGCAGGAGTTGAAGCCGACCATATTGCAGAACTTTGGTGAAGACCTGTTCAAGTTTGCGCTGAATCTGGTAAACCTGTGGCGCGATGCGGCGCATCGGCATCAGGTGGGCAGAGGGTTTTACATCGGGCAGAAGTGAGACGGCGTATTCTGTTCTGGGCGCTAATTGCGCTCGGTGCCGGGGCGCTGATTTTTGGTTCTTTCATTGGCGCATGGGCACGGATTGGCTACTTCAGCAGCCAGATATGCCTCTCCTGTATGGGTATAGTTTAAAAAAAGGAGGTGTTTATGAGAGGCAAGTTGCTGATATTTGCCGGGCTGGTTTTGGCGTTCAGCGCTGCCCTGGCAACTCAGCGGGTGATGGTGATGGAAGACTTCACCGCCACTTGGTGTACCTATTGTCCGGGTGCGGCACGCGGTGCCGAGGAGTTGAAGTTTCGGGCGTTTGATTCAGTGGTGGTGATTGCCTATCACTCGTCAACCAGCGACCCGTTTTACACCGCAGAGGCGGCAAGCCGGGCGAGTTACTACGGCGTTACCGGCTATCCGACGATGCGTCTGGACGGCGGACAGGCGGTGGTGGGCGGATTGCACTACGGCACGATGTATCCGACCTACCGGCAGTTCTTTGACACCCGCAAACTGGAGCCAAGTCCGCTTGATATCGGGTTGACGGTTACCTATGACTCAGCGACGCGCAGCGGGGTGTTGACAATCGTGGTCCGCAATAGGAGTTCGAGCGCGGTGAGCGGGCAGTTGCACACGGTTCTGACCGAGAGTCACATCTACTACCCGTGGCAGGGTATGGACAGTCTGCACGATGTAGAACGGCTGATGTTGCCCGATGCCGGCGGTGAGGCGATAACGGTCAACCCCGGGGATTCGGTGGTGCGGACGAGAAGTTTCACCATCAATGCCTCCTGGGTGGCAAGGAACTGCGAGTTTGTCGTATTCGTGCAGAACAACACGACGAAGTGGATGTATCAGGGTGCGAGTATCGGGGTGATTGCCGAGCCGGAACTGGAGTTTGTCGGTTATCAACCGGTGCTGCCGCTCCCGGGGCAGAGTTTCAACCTGACGGTCGGGGTGCGCAACATCGGTAGTACGGCGTTGAGTGGCGCGAGCGCAGAGCTGACAACCGACGACCCGTATCTTACGGTTGTCCAGGGAACGAGCAGTTTCGGGCAAATCAACCGGGGCGCAGATGGTTATTGTAATACGCCTTTTCAACTGCAGGTGAGTTCTTCGTGCCCGGACCCGCATCGGGCAACGCTTCGGCTGGTAATTGCGAGTGCCGATATTGGGACGGATACAATGACATTTCCTTTGAACATAACAACTATCCCGGGTTTTGCCGATGATATGGAGCACGGCATCGGGGGTTGGACGCACAGCGGTACGAGGGACAACTGGCATCTTTCAACTTATCGTGCCTCATCACCCAGTTACGCTTGGTACTGCGGGGTGGAGTCAAACCACCAGTACACCAATGAGAACGACGCCCGTTTGATGACCCCGTTTTTCACCCTGGGTGACTCTGCCTGGGTGCGGTTCAATCATTACTACGGCACCGAGGCGGACTTTGACTTCTGCATCCTGGAGATAAACAACGGTTCATTGTTCTGGGTGCCGCTTGGGATGTGGAGTGGTTCAAGTAACGGCTGGCAGCAGGAGGCGATAGATTTGAGCCCGTTTCGCAACCAGACGGTGCGGTTGCGGTTCCGGTTTATCAGCGACTACAATGTTACGGGCGAGGGCTGGTATGTTGACGACTTGGAATGCGGCGCCCGGGTCGGAGTTGCCGAACCGCAGGTGAATCAGGTGCTGCCGGTGGTTCTGGTCAGCAGTCCGGTGCGGACGCGGGCACAGGTGCGGTTTGTGCTACCTGCTGGGGTTAAGGCCGAGGCGCGGGTTTACGACATCACCGGGAAGATGGTGTGGCAACTGGGCGAGAATCTGAGTGGGACCGGTACGGTGGTGTGGAATCTGACCGACCAGAGGGGCAAGAAGGTAAGTTCGGGCGGTTACTTTATTCAGCTCTCTTACCGTAACAGTACGGTCAGTGTGCCGATAGTGGTTGCGAGGTAAGGGGTGCGGTTAAACAGGGGCAGGTTGCTGTTTTTCGGCAGCAGCCTGCTCCTTTTTTTCGGCTGTTCGGATGCGCCTTTGATTCCCCTCGTGCCTACCAATCGGGTGGTGCTGGTGGAATTTTTTACCTGGCAACGCTGCGTTTACTGTCCGTATGCGGCACGGGCGCTGGACAGTTTGCAGAAGGAGTTTGCCGACAGTGTGGTGGTGATTGCCTATCACCGCCGGGTTGCGGGTGACACCCTCTCGCCGGAGTATGTTGAGGAGCGGCGCCAACTTTATTACGAGTCCGGCGGTGAACCGGCAACGGTTTTTGATGGCGGTCCGGTGGTGCGCACTCCGGGACCGGAGTACAACTACGAAACTTTTAAGAACTACATTCTGGGGGCAAAGGCGGTTTTACCCCAGGTGGAACTGGCGGTTGCGGTGCAGCGCGACTCTTCCCGGGCAACCGTTGTCGCCCGGGTTTTCGGCGTCGATGCTACGCCCGAGGAAAGTTTGCGGCTTTTTATTGTGATAACCGAGGATTCGGTGCGAGCGGTTTTGTCCGGGGCAACCGATTCGGTTTTCAACGATGTGATGCGGGCGATGGTGCCTGATGTCAATGGATTGCCCTGCTGGTTGCGCCGGGGTGATAGTCTGCGGTTTGAACAGACGGTTCAATTTCCGGTTCACTGGAATCCCGGGCGGCTGAATGTGGTTTGTTTTGTCCAGGAGCCTTTAAGCCGGCGGGTTCTGCAAGCCTGCCGTAAGAAATTGAATTGACAACAGGGGGTCAATATGAAAAAACTGTTTTTTTGCCTGATGATTTTGGTGGGCTGGGTGGTGCCGGTTCAAGCCGATTACAGTTTTACATTTGTGTGTCGGAGTGATACGCTGCAACAGGTAATACCGGGCGGTGTTGCCGTTTACTACTTCACCCTGAGCAACACCGGGACCGAACCCGATGTTTATCTGTTTGACTGCCGGGTTTTGCAGGGGGTGCCGGGCTGGAGCGCAATATACTGTTTGCGCGGGCGTTGTGTTGAACCCGGGGTGCCGATGTTTGACTCGCTGGCGCCGGGCGCAATGGATACGACTATTGACATCACGGTGTTCACGACCAATACCGAGGGCACGGCGGTGGTTCAGATGACGGTGACTTCTCAGGGCGACCCATCACAGGTCAGTTCAATTAAGACTTACACCCGGGTCAGTTGCGGGGTTGAAGAACGGGTAACTTATCTTGAACGTAAGCCGATGCACAATCTGATGTTTGATTATGCAGGAAGAAGGGTAGGGACGGTGTTGACGCCCGGGGTTTATTTTGTCCGTCGGGATTCCGGCGCCGGTTTTAAGAAAATTGTTGTCCTCCGTTAATGTTATAATATGAAAAAAAGGGGGCTTCTGAGTTATGCCCGCGCTGCGGGCTGCGCGGGTAAAGCGTGTCAGGCAGACCTGTTTGCTATGTTGGACGGGTTGCCCGGTTTTCACCATCCCGATTTGCTGGTGAGCGGGGCAACCGCGGACGATGCCGGGGTTTTTCGGCTGGATAAAAACCGGGCGCTGGTTCTGACAGTGGATGTTTTACCACCGGTTGCCGACGAACCTTATGTTTTCGGGCAGATTGCGGCAGCGAACTCCCTTTCGGATGTGTATGCGATGGGTGGCAAACCGCTCGCGGCAGTGGCGATTCTCGGGGTGCCGGTTGAAGAGATGGAGTTTGCGACGGTGCGGGCTGTGCTCGCCGGTGCCTGGGATAAAGTGAAGGAGGCGGGTGCGGTTGTTGCCGGTGGTCACACTGTAAGAGATTTGGAGTTAAAGTTCGGGCTGGCGGTAACCGGAATCGTTCATCCCGAAAAGGTGGTGACCAACGCCGGTGCCAGACCCAATGACCGGTTGCTGTTGACAAAACCGCTCGGGACCGGGGTGATAACAACCGCCCAGAAGCATCACCAGGCACCGCCCCAGCTGGTGGCAAGGGCGAACAAATTGATGGCGCAGTTGAATCGGCCCGCAGCAGAGGCGATGACAGCGGTTGGGGTGAACGCTGCGACCGACATCACCGGTTTCGGGTTGCTGGGTCATTGCTGGGAGATGGCGCAGGCGAGCGGAGTTGACATAGTAATCAAAGCAGGTGCGGTGCCTTTTATCCCCGGGGTTCAGAGGCTGGCTGAGGAAGGGTGGTTTCCGGGCGGAACATTGAAGAATTATGAGTTTATTATAAGACGAGCGGAATTTGCCCGGGGGATAAATAAGACGCTGCGGCTTTTACTTTGTGATGCCCAGACTTCCGGCGGTTTGTTGATTGCGGTGTCTGAAAAGAAGTTTGCCCGGCTGGAGCAAGAGTTAATCAAGGCCGGCGTTTCGGAGTTCAAGGAGGTTGGGGTAGTAACAGTTGGTACCGGCCGGGTGCGGGTAGTGGGACGATAAGTTTGTTGCCGGGGGCGGATGATTTCCTATAATATTTAATCTATGGAAAATGCCCGGGATTTATTTTCCTTGCTCGTTGATGCGGTTGTTGCCCTTGACCCGGCGCGGGTAGCGCAACTGTGTCAGGAAGCGTTGCGTCAGGGTTTGGCACCCGAGGAGGCGCTGGAGAAAGGTCTGGCAAGGGGAATGCGGGTCGTGGGTGAGAAGTTCGCGGCCCGGGAGTTTTTTGTCCCGGAGGTGCTTCTGGCATCAAAGGCGATGTATGCCGGGTTTGATATCTTGAAGGAACAGATGCCCAGAGGAACGCGGAGCCGGGGCCGGGTAGCGCTGGGTGTGGTGCAGGGTGATATCCACGACATCGGCAAGAACATCGTGAAGGTGATGGTGCAGGCGGCAGGATTTGAGGTTGTGGATTTAGGAAGGAATGTGCCGATTGAGCGGTTTGTCGCCGCCGTTGAACAAGGGGTTCAGATTGTCGGGATGTCTTCTTTGATGACGACGACAATGCCCAATATGGCAAAGGTGATTGAGACGCTGAAAAAGAAGGGGTTGCGGGAACGGGTTAAGGTGCTGGTCGGCGGTGCGCCGGTGACGCGTTTTTTTGCCGAACGGATTGGTGCGGACGGCTATGCGCCTGATGCCCACAGCGCGGTGGTTGAGGTTGAACGGTTGTTGAGATAAGGTGTGGAAAGGGCAAGGGCGCGGTTAATTACCGTTTTGCAAACGGCGCAGTCCGAGGCAAAGCCGCCGTTGGTGTTTCCGATTGTTGTGGCAAATCATGCCGCCCGGGTCGCGGGTGAACGGCTGAGCCGGACTTTGACCGAAAGCCGAGTTTTGAGTGCGGTGCTCTATCAAGCATATCGGCTTTACAATTATGACCTGATTATGGTGTTTGCTGATGTCCTTGTTGAGGCGGAGGCGATGGGGTGCAAGATTGAGATGGCGGATGACGAACCACCGGTTCTGGTCCAAGCCGCCGGGCAAAGGGCACAGGTTGTTAATCCGTTCCGGGCATGCCGGATGCCGGTGATTCTTGAGACGACCGAACAACTGGTCAATATGGCGGGGCGAGAGGTTTTTGTTCTGACATCAGTTAAAGGACCGTTTTCTCTTGCCAGTTTTTTGTGTGGACCCGAGGAGTTTCTCGAAAGCCTGATTTCGGCACCGGAAAAGGCAGAGTGGTATCTGCAAAGGGCAACCGAGAACCAAAAAAATTTTGTTCGGGCGATTGTAAAAAAGGGTGGCGTGCCATTTATCGGTGACCCGATGGCTTCAGGTAGTGTTGTCAGTCCGGCACTGTTTGAGCGGTTTGCCCTGCCCTATTTGAAGGAACTGGTGGCGGCGATTCACCAGTTGGGCTTTTGGACCGGGTTGCATATCTGCGGCGACACGACCGGGATTTTACGGCTGATGTGCGCTACCGGTGCCGAGATTTTAAGCGTTGATGAGATGGATATCGGTTTTGTCCGGCAGGAGGTGGGCGCAAACCGGGTGATTATGGGTAATGTGTCAACCGGGTTGCTGGAGAGCGGTGGACCGGAACAGATTTATCAGGCGGCGCAGGACTGTTTGAAAAAGGGGTTGCCGAAGATGATTCTTGCCAGCGCCTGCGATGTACCGGCAGCAACACCGGTGGCGAATGTGCAGGCGCTGGTTGCGGCGGCACAGGGGGGGTGATGATTGTTCGCTGTAAACCAGCGGGGTGTAAGTCGCTGCAGGAACTGTTATGGGCGCAGGGTATCGATTTACCGGGCGATTGCGGCGGCAGGGGTTCGTGCGGCAAGTGCCGGGTGCGGCTGGTGTCGGATGGTTCTTATGTGCTTGCCTGTCAGTTTGTGCCCAAGCGTTCGGTGGTGGTTGAGATTGAGGGCGATTTCAATAAAGTGGTGCGCGGTTATCGTAGTGGTGCAGGGTATCGTGGAATCAGGCATAAGGATACGGTGCTGGTTGCCGACATCGGCACGACAACTTTACGGCTGGCATTGGTTGACCGGGCAAAAGGGCGGCGGATTAAGACCGTAACGCAGTTAAATCCGCAGTTAAGGTTCGGTGCTGATGTCCTTACCCGGATAAGTCAGGAAAAGATGGTGCGCCGGGCAGGACTGGGCAATTGTCTTAAAGGGTTTATCAGTGAGAACAAGGTTTGGCGGTCGAATCCGGTCACGGTGGTGGGCAATACGGTGATGATGCACTTTGTTTTTGGGAAGAGTCCGAAGGGTTTAGGTCAATTTCCCTATCGCCCAAACCTGCCTTTGCGCCGGGTGATTGAAAGAAAGCATAACGGGCTGAAGTTGTGTACCCTGCCGTTGATCGGTTCGTTCATCGGCAGTGACTGCACCGCCGCGATTCTCGCCGCAGGGATAAACCAGACCGAAAGGTTGACGCTTTTAGTTGATGCCGGGACCAACGGTGAGGTGGTTTTAGGTAACCGGCACAGAATTGTTGCCTGTTCAACTGCGGCAGGACCGGCTTTTGAGGGGGCGACTTTAAGTTGTGGTTCTCTTGCCATACCAGGGGCGATTACCGGTTGCCGGCTTTACCGGGGAAGATGGGTCGTGAAGACGGTGGGGAACAAAGTTCCAACCGGCATCTGCGGTTCTGGGGTGTTGGATGCTATTGCCGAGGCGGTGCGCATTGGATTGATTGAGCCCGGGGGCAGGCTGAAGCAGGGAGAACGGCTTCAGATTTACGGTGCGGAGCCGGCAGGGGTTTATCTGACGCAGGCGGACATCAGGGAGGTACAACTCGCCAAGGCGGCGATTGCCAGCGGCATAAAATTACTCCATAAAGAGTGGTCCGGAAGACCGATTGAAAGGGTGGTGATAACCGGACGGTTTGGGGGCAGGCTGAACAGTCAGGCGGCAATGGCGATTGGACTTTTGCCGGTCGTGCCCGAAGCGGTGGTAGAACAAAAGCCCGACCTGGCGCTTGCGGGCGCGATAAAGGCGGTGCTTGCGCCCGATGTTCTCAAAAAAGCGGAGGATTTGAGCGCCCGGGTTGCCGAAATTCGGCTCGCCGAACACCCGGATTTTGAAGCGATGTTTGTTGAGTCACTGGCACTAACAAAATGGCGATTTTAGACCGAGCCCGGCTTGAGAGTTTACGCTTGGAACGGCTTGAGGAATTGAGAGGTTTGAAGGCGCAGGGTAAAAAGGTGGTGGGTTACTTCTGCCTTTATGTGCCGGTGGAAATTGTTCAGGCAGCAGGAGCGATTCCGGTGCGGCTGGCACGCGCCGATTATCAAAGTGCAGTTGAGGGTGAACGGTTTCTGCGCGCCGATGCCTGTCCGTTCTGTAAGGCGAGTCTGGGGAAATTTGTCCATGACCCGTTGTATCAACTGGTTGACGGTGTGGTAACTGTCAACACCTGTGATATGATGCGCCGGTTACCTGAGGCGTTAACAACTAACTTTTCGGTGCCGGTTTTTTTGCTCTATCTGCCGCGCACGAGTGAGTTGTTTCCTAATCGGCTGCAGGAGTTCCAAGCCGGATTGAGGGACCTTAAGGCGTGGCTGGGCGGTTTGACCGGTCAGAAGTGGCAAGAGGAACGGTTACGGGAAGCGATTGACGAGGCGAACCAATTGCGGCGCAAACTTCAGGAACTGGACCAAACCCGGGCGGAAATGCCGCCGCCAATTTCGGGGGGCGAACTGTTTGATATCGTAGCACTGGCAACGCTTCTACCACCAAAAAGGATGCTGAATCTGCTCAATGAGTTGTCAGCGGTGCGACGGACGCAGGCAGGAGTGGTAAACAAAAACCGCGCGCGGCTACTTTTGACCGGCAGCATCTTAGCCGAAGAGGACCGCACCCTGATTGAAATTGTTGAAGAAAAAGCGGACATTGTTGCGGATACGGTTTGCACCGGCAGCAGATGGTTTAACGAGGCGATTACCGTTGAGGAGGAGCCGTTTGCCGGTCTGGCCCGATTTTACTTTAGCCGAACACCGTGCGCCTGCCGCCGGCCCAATACCGCTCTTTTTGAGTACATCAAGCAGCAGGTGGCGGCACGAAAGGTTCAGGGAATTGTCAGTAAGAGTTTGCTTTACTGCGATGCCTACCGGTTTGAGGTGAAACAACTGCGGCAGGAGGTGGGGCTTCCGGTGTTAGAGGTTGATGGCGACTATTCGCAGGTGAACCGCCAGCAGTTGCGTACCCGGGTTGAGGCGTTTCTCGAGATGTTGCGATGAGCCGGTTTGATTATCACGACCCAACGCCAGCACGGATTACATTTGACGAGTGGGACGATTTGTTTCAACAAATACCGGACGATTTGATTGAGCAGTTTCACTACTTTGCCCCGAATCAGGAGGCGTGGTCAAAATATCTGTTTCCGCCCCAGGTGTTCGCCATCTACGGGGCAAGGCATCTGCGCCGATTAAAGTTTGACAATTCTTTGGCGGCGCTGCGGCTCTGGGGTTTTGGCCAGAATGAGATTGAACGGTTGTTTCGCGCCCGGCAGGTGGGGAAGAAGGTGGTGGCGGTGATGGGTGACCTGGGTCCTCTGGCGGTGATTGTGAATTCGGTGGCGGCAAGGACGAGTTCGGGCGAGGACGGTGGGGGATGCGTTGCTTTTTATCCCGACTGCTGGTGGTGGACACCTTTTGCGATGGAGAGCAAGGTGTTACTGGACAAAGCGGCAGAACTGGGTATTGGTGATGCCACCTGTTTTTCCCGGGCGGCGCTGGGCGCTTTTGCCAAGCACAGTTATTTTCCTGACCCGGACCTGGTGATTGCCGCAACCGGTGCATCGTGCGACGACTATTCTGGGGTGGAGAGTTTGGTAGCAAAGATGGTGCCCGAGGTCGTCTGGGTGGAAACACCGCTCCGGCGCGTGGAACCTGAGGCAAGGGAACGGGTTGAGCGGATGGTTGTTGAGGAGTATCAACGGGTGGTTAAAAAACTGGAGGAGTTGACCGGAGTCAAGGTGACCGAAGCGATGTTGCAACAGGGAATACGCCGGGCAAATCACCTGCGGCGTCTGACTCAGCGATTGAAGGAACTCACTTACGGTTATGGCGTGTTTCCAGCACTGGAAACGATGGTCGTGGAGTTTGGTTGTCTGCACGGCTATTCCGACCTTGCGGAGTGGACCGCGATTGTGGAACATTTAATCCAGACCGGGGAGGCACGGCGCGAAACGGGTAAAACGGTGCTGGCACCGGACAGTTTGCGGATTGGCTGGGTAACACCGCCCGCGGACCCGTTACTTTTGTGTTATGTTGAAGACCGAGGGGCACGAATTGTGGCGAGCGAATATGTGATTAATCAGGCGTTGAGTTTGATTGATGAGTCGGTGCCGCCGCTTTTGGGGATTGCCCGTTCGCTGCTCACCGGTTCGCTGATTGGCACGTCAAGAGAACGGGGGGAGATGTTTGTCACTGCCGCGCAGCGGCGTCGAGCCGAAGGGGTGATTGTTTCGGGAATTTTAGGCGGTTCGCACTGCGCAATGGAGTCGAGGTTGATGGGCGATTACATTAAACAGAAACTTGACATCCCGATTCTGGAGTTCGATGTCGCACCACCCAACAAGGCGATTGACCGCCAGACCCAAACAAGGATTGATGCGTTTCTGGAACTGGTGCGGAGCCGGCGATGAAGGAGTTACTCAATCCCCGGGAACGGTTTTCGCTTCTGGTTATTGACGAACCGCAGGACCGGGTGCCGGTTTTTCCGTTGTTGACCGCCCATGCCGCAAAATTTTCCCAGGTGAGTTTACGCGACTACTACACCGATGGGGTGGTGATGGCAAAGTGCCAGTTAAGGGCAAGGGAGTTTTACAACACCGACTTTATCTCAATTTTTTCTGAGGTTGGTTTGATTGCCGAGGCACTGGGTTCGGAGTTTTTGTATCCGGAGGATGACCTGCCGGTGCTGACACGACCGCGCTGGCAGAAAATTGAGGAGGCGGCGCGCGGTCTAAAAGAGAATCTGAGCCTAAAGGGTCGGGTGGCGGTTTATCTCGATGCGATTAATTATGCCTGGGAGGCGATTGCTGATGTTGTGCCGGTCCTTGCTTATGTACCGGCACCTTTTACCACCGCGCAGCAACTGGTTGACCCTGAGGAGTTTCTCCTTGCCCTGCTGGAAAAGCCAGAACTGGTAAAGTCGGTCCTTGACGATGTGACACAGGTGGTAAAAAATTTTTCCCGGCTCGTGATTCGAGCCGGCGCCTTGCCCATTTTAGTTGACCCGCTGGCTTCGGGTAGCGTACTCAGCCCCAGTGAGTATCGGGAGTTTGCCCTGCCCGGAGAAAAGGCGGTAATAGATTTCTGGCACCGCTATGACCTCGATGTGGTTTTACACATCTGTGGCGATACGAGCGAAATCGCATTGTTGATGCCTGAGACCGGTGCCGACCTGATAAGCGTTGATAAAGTGGACCTTAGTGAGGTTGTTGCGGCGGTGGGAGAAAAGGTGCGGGTCATCGGCAATTTTGATACGACCGAGTTGTGGTTGGGTACAGCAAAGGAGATTGGCGATAAGGTCAGTGGGATGGTGGCGCAGGCAAAGAGTTGTCCTCGGGGCTATGTGGCGGCGACCGGATGTGAGGTACCGATTGCCACACCAGAGGAAAATTTGCAGGCTTTTGTCAGTGCGGCTCAGGAGGCAGGAAGGTATCAATTTCCACCTGCCCGGATAAGTGAAGGGAGATAGCACAAGATGTTGAGCGTTGGTATTGATGTCGGTTCGGTTAACACCAAGGTGTTGATTTACGATTCAGCACGGGATGCGGTTGTTGCCCGGTGTGTGGCACCAACCGGAATGAAACCCAGGGAGCAGGCACAGCAGGTGTTTGAGTTTTGTGTGGCGAATGCCGGTCTGGAGCGCTCGGCACTGGGACGCATTGTTGCGACCGGTTATGCCCGACAGGCGGTTGATTTTGCCCAGCAGACGGTTACCGAGATTACCGCGACGGGACGGGGGATAAGAAAGTGGCATCCTTTCAGTCGAACGGTCATCGACATCGGCGGCCAGGATTCAAAGGTGATAGCGCTTGATGAACAGGGCCGGGTGCAGGACTTTGTGATGAACGACCGTTGTGCCGCCGGCACGGGCAGTTTTCTTGAGTTTATTGCCCGGGCGCTGAATGTGCCGATTGAGCAGTTCGGGGAGTTGAGTGCGCGCTCCCAGAAACCGGTGCTGCTCTCCAGCCTCTGTGTGGTGATGGCGGAGTCGGAAATCCTTTCGCTTGTTGCCGCGGATGTGCCCCGCGAGGATATCATCGCCGGTTTACATCTGGCGCTGGCAACGAGGGTGGTCAATATGGCGGCACGGGTTAATGTTTTGCCCGAGGTGATTTTTACCGGTGGTACCGCGCTCAATTCAGGGCTACGCCAGGCGCTGGAACGAGTTCTGGGGTTAAAGGTTCAAAGCTCTCAGGAGCCGCTTTTTGCGGCGGCAATGGGCGCGGCACTGTTAGGTGCGGACACTACTTTTTAAGGACAAGCAGGCGCTGAACAGCACCATCTTTGGGAATGAAGAAAATCCCGGTAGAGCGAGCGGAAGGGGCGATTCTGCCCGCGATGTCATAGACCGGGAAGGAGTTTGCGGGGAGCGAATTTAAATGGAGCGTGGTCAAGGGCGAATGATGATTGGGATACTGTTTTTCTAACTCAACCGTCTGCCAGAAGTTCTGGTAGGTGGTCAGTATCAACCGACAGATTGAATCGGTCACGGCTTGCGCCGCGGCGCGGGAGGGACCGCTGGCACCCCACTCGGTTTCACATCGGACGACGAAGTCAAAAATTGTTGACTCGATGGGTGCGATGAACTGTAACCAGCGCGCCAGGCGCTGGGTGTTGATTGCCTTTGGGAATTCGGGAAGGGGGTAGAGGTAACTAACCAGTCGCTGGGCTTCATCGCAAATCGGTGCGGTTATTGTGCCGTCAAGGTAAGAAGGGACTGTTTCGGCCGCGACCCAAAGCGGGATGGGAAGGGTGGCAACCGGTTGACCAAGGAGCACCCACATCATACCGGTTCGAAGGTGGGCGCCGGGTGCGGGTCCAACCATTATCTCAACGGAGCGGGTCTGAGAGCGGCAGATGGTGGTATCGGTGGGAAGGTAACCGAACGGTAAAGAGCCGAACTTACCAAGGAAAGGCAAAGGGTAAGGCTCAAATCCGACCTGGCCCAGGTCGCGGGCAAGGGTGCAGATGATAAAAGGAAGATTGAGCCGGTTTTCGCAAAGGGCGGCACGACAGAGTTGCTGTGCCCGCTCGTAGCGGTTTTTCCCCAATAACCGATTCGGTCCTCCGGACATTGAGTAGTTTGCCCGGATGAGAAATCCTAAGGAGTCGTTTTTGGTATCGTAGCGGGTATAAGATGTGTAACCGGCTTCGAATATGGCGGTGGTACCGGTAGAGTCAAAAACCCCGAAGTTTGCCGGTGTTTCCCGGCCAACGCTGTTTAAGGAGTCAAGGAGCCGGGCAAAGTCTTCTACCGTGGCACAGGAGCCAAGGGCAAGACGCATTATGTTACCGTCGTCGGCCGCAGTGATGTTGCCGGTGAGGTTGTAGGAGTTGGAGTTCATAATTGCAAATCCGACCTCATTGATGCCTGCCCAGACATTGAGCGTTTCTCCCGCATAAACATTGGCGACAAACCGGAACCGCGGACCGCGGAAGAATTTCATCTCCTGGTCGGGATTGTTGACATCGCGATTTTTCCAGAGAACGGGACGACCTTCCCTCAGCGCTGCGGGGCCGAAGGCACCGATGGTACAGGCGAAGGTGAAACTCAGGTTTAGAAGGAGTGGCGGGATGATTTTAAATCTCATTGTTGAGATACCGCTTGATTTCTTTGACGAGTGCCGCCACAAGCCGGGACTCAGGATAGGTGCCGATTACTTTGCCCTTGACAAACAGGGCACCTTTTCCTTTACCGCCGGCGATACCAAAATCGGCTTCGCGGGCTTCACCCGGTCCATTGACAACACACCCCATTACCGCGAGCTTTAACGGCGCAGTGATACCCTGGAGGTTTTTCTGAACCTGACGGGTCAAGCGAACGATGTCAATCCTGGTGCGGCCACAACCGGGACAGGAATACACAACCGGTTTAATCTGACGCCGGTTGAGAGCGGCGAGGAGTTCGTAGGCGGCAACGACTTCCAGGACCGGGTCACCGGTAAGGGATATACGGATGGTGTCACCAATACCCTGGCGCAGGAGCGGGGCAAGCGCGGCAGCGGAGCGAATGCTGCCTTCAAGGGGCGGACCGGCTTCAGTCAAACCGATATGAAGTGGATAGGGAAAACGGCGGGCGAGTTCTTCGTTGACGGCAATCAGGTCTTCAGCGACGGTGGTTTTTGCTGATAGAACCAGGGCTTTGAAGTTCAGTCTTTCAAACGGTTCCAGGGCGCATGCCATCGCCTCAATCAGCGCCTTGACTACGGGATGACGGTAACGAGCCCGAACCTCTTTGGGCAACGAGCCGGCATTGACCCCGATGCGGATTGCCACGCCCCGGTCCTGGGCAGCACGGATAATTTCTTCAACGCGCCGAATAGAGCCGATATTGCCGGGGTTGATACGGATTTTATCGAAGCCGGCTTTGATTGCCGCAAGTGCCAATCGGTAGTCAAAGTGGATGTCAGCAATTAAGGGTAGGTCAACACGAGCCCGGATTTCAGGTAAGGCGGCAGCCGCTGCCGCATCAGGGACTGCGAGGCGCACCAGTTCGCAGCCGGCGGCAGTTAGACGGCGAACTGAGCGCACGGTTGCAGTGACATCGTCGGTTCGAGTTTTGGTCATTGACTGGACGCGCACCGGCGCACCGCCGCCGATCTGGATGTTACGCACCAGGACCGGAAGCGACAAGCGTTTAGGTGGGCTTGATGCGCTTGATTTTTCCGCCGAGCCGGGCGATTTTCTTTTCGAGGTGTTCATAACCCCGGTCCAAATGATAGATGCGCAGGATTTCGGTTTTGCCCCGGGCGGCAAGACCGGCAAGGACCAGCGCTGCTGAGGCGCGCAGGTCTGAAGCCATAACCTGAGCACCCTGCAGTTTTTCTACGCCATGGATTACCGCCATATTGCCATTGATGTCAATTGACGCACCCATCCGGTTGAGTTCCAGAGCATGGAGAAACCGGGACTCAAAGATGTTTTCGGTAATGGTGCTTGTGCCAGCGGCGATTGTGAGCAGAGCGGTGAACTGTGCCTGGAGGTCGGTGGGAAAACCGGGATAGGGTGCGGTGGAGATTTTTGTTGCCCGGGGGCGCGATTTCATCTCCACCTGAATGCTGGTCTGGTCAATGGCGATGCGGGCACCGATTTCTTTTAATTTGGTTAGAACCGCTGTGAGATGTTCAGGCTGGCAGTCGGTGATTTGTACCGTACCACGGGTGATAGCAGCGGCAACAGCAAATGTGCCGGCTTCAATCCGGTCGGCAATTGGGCGATGGGTGGTGCCGGATAGTTGTTTTACGCCCTGAATGCGGATTTCCGGCGTGCCGGCACCGGAAATCCGGGCGCCCATTGCGTTGAGAAAATTTGCCAGGTCAACAACCTCTGGTTCGCAGGCCGCGCCCTCGATTACCGTTTCGCCCCGAGCAAGCGTTGCCGCCATCATCGTGTTGATGGTTGCACCAACACTGGGACCTTTGTAACCTTCCAGCATCATTGTGTTGCCGTTCAGTTTTTTTGCCCGGGCATGGATGTAACCCCGCTCAACAGCAACTTTAGCACCGAGCGCCGTGACGCCTTTGATGTGCAGGTCAACCGGCCGGGGTCCAATGGCACAACCACCAGGGAGTGACACGCGACAGGTGCCAAACCGGGCAAGGAGTGGTCCCAGGACATAGTAACTGGCGCGCATCTTGCGTACGATGTCGTAAGGTGCCTCGTGATTCAGTTTGCCCTGGGCGGTAAGATGTACGGTGCGGTTCTCTTGTTCGATACGAACGCCAATCAGCCTTAGCAGTTTGAGCATAGTATTGACATCTTCGAGTGCCGGTACATCTTTAATTGTGCAGGTGTCTTCAGTTAATAGGCAGGCGGCGAGTAAAGGCAGGACGGCGTTTTTCGCCCGGGCGGTTGAGACTGTGCCTTGGAGTGGTTCGCCACCCTGAATCAGAAAGCGGTCCATTGAAATATTTTCAATGATTATCGGGGAAAGTCAAGGAGATGGTAAAATGTTAAAGATAGGCGGGACGGATGTTAGCCCAACCGATTGAACCGATAAATAGTTTGACATTTACCTTTTCGGCACTTATATTATTGAAGGTAAGTTAAGATGTTTAATCGCCCTGAAATGGGGCGGTAAGGAGGTAAAATGTTTGTAACTATCGTAGTATCGCTGGTAATCGCCCTGAGCCCGGGCGGCTTAAAAAACAACCTGCCGCCGGTTTTGGGGAGTGGCGGTCCGGACTCTTTCGGGTATCGGTACTTTGACTCCGATACCGTTTGCCCGGAGGCGCCCACCTACAACTGGATTAATATCAAAGGTTTGGGCACGCGGGTAACCGGTCTGGGAGACGACAATGTTGTTGGTCCGTTCGATATCGGGTTCGACTTCCCTTATTACTGGTATAAGGTTCGCCAGGTTTACATCGGGTCCAACGGGTACATCGCATTTCACGACAATGCGCTGGCGGCTTCACCCTTCCCGAGGGTTCCAGCGCCCACAAGGCCTAACAACACAGTTGCGCCGATGATGAGCGATCTCGACTGTTCGGCGACAGGTTCGCCTAACGGCTCGGTCTGGTACTGGCGCAGCCCGAACAACGATACCTTCATTGTGGAGTACGATAGCGTCCGGTTCTGGTCAACCGGGGGCAACAATACATTCCAGATTATTTTGTCCCGGCCCGACTCTTCAATCACTTTCCAGTATAAGGAGCAGTCGGGCGCACCTTACAACGGCTGGGTGCCGGATGCCAATCAGTGTGGGATTGAGAATGTGTCCGGGAGAATCGGCTTGAACTACCTATCGGGCAACATACCGCCCGGTAATATGTATCATCCTGAGTTGGCAGTTAAGTTCATTCCGCCCGAATCGACGACGCTACAGGTACACGATGCCGCGGTGCGCAATGCAATGAACGACCGGTCCGGAGGAATGTTTGCCGTCAACGGCCGACCGATTACCTTCTGGGCGGTGATTGCCAACACCGGCAATCAGCCGGAGAGCCAGTTTAAAGCGTTGGTGCGGGTGCGTTCTCAGGCAGGTTCCGTTTTGTTTGTCGATTCTACGATGGTCCGTGCGCTTAATCCGGCAGAGACCGATTCGGTCGTGTTCAGTCGTACCTGGACACCGAGTTCAAACGGTGTGTACACGATTCAGGCGATAAGCAAACTGCCCGGTGATGTGGTGCCGGTTAACGACACGGTAACGATTGAGTTGCGGGTCGTCACCCTGCCGGCAACTTTGACTTACGACCGGGGTACACCGACCAACTCGATGTACTGGAATGGGCCAGGCGGATTTGGCAACCGTTTTGTGCCACCAGTTTACCCCTGCACAGTGACCAGTGCCCGGGTTTATATGCAGGCAACCTCTACCACTCCCTGCGCAATTGGCATCTATGACGATAATGGACCAGGTGGCAGTCCGGGTGATACCCTTTACATTACAACGGTTCAGGTTAGTACCGCAGATTGGTACACTATCATCCCGCCCAGTCCAATCGTGATTGAAGAAGGTGCCTTTTTTGTCGGGGCGACTTCTGAGGTGAGCGCTTCACCATCATTTGGGATGGATTCGGTGCCACCGCTTTCCTATCAGGGTTGGGAGTATACCGGTGTCTGGGCACCTTCGCGTGACGCCGCGGCGCGTGATGTGATGGCGAATGCGACGGTTTCGGGCACGGTTGGGGTTATGGAGCTTGCGCCGGAGGTGGTACCAGTACGCCGGGCTCTTGAGATAAGTCCCAATCCGGCATCAGACCTGGTTACAGTGCGGTTCGCTCGTTCTGTCGGTACTGCTCAGACCCTGGAACTTTACAACGCAGCGGGTACGGTGGTACGAACTTCTGAGGTTAGAGATGAGCGGGTGGTTCTTGACACGCGACAGATTCCCGCCGGTGTTTACTTCGTGCGCATCAAGAATAGTGACTATTCGGTAGCGAAACTGGTAATCCAGCGGTAAAATTCACCGAGTAAATCAGGTTGGGCGGCACAATTGTGCCGCCCAACCTTTTAATTTTAAATTATTTTTTTATGTTGAGGTGAAATTCAGCGTAGAGGTTAATCAGTTGCCTGAGGGGGACAGGCAGAGTAAAATTGGTAAGTTGTGCCATCGGTGTATGGAGCAGGGTTTTTAAAATTTCAAGTTCAGTAGTTTTTAACTCAACACCTTCGTTTTGTGATAATGGTTTATTTTCCTTTCTGAGGCAGGTCGGGCAGAGTAGTCCACCGCGCCGGATGATAAACCAGGCGGATGAGGAGTTGATGGATTGATGGCAGATGGTACAACGGTCAAAGCGCGGGCGGAATCCCAAAAAGGATACGGCTTTGAGAAGGAAGGAACTAAACAGTGCACTAAGTTCATTGCAGTCTGGCGGTGCTTGGGCGATAGCGGTGAGCGTTGTTTCGAGCAGGGTGTAGAGCCGCGGTTCGGGGTGGTTGGGAAGCAAAGCGCGCAGGAGAAACTGGTTGAGACGCGCAGCGATAAGAAATCGTTCATAGTTAGCGGTGAGCGCCGGGTAACTGGTGATAAGTTCGGCGTCGCTCAAGGTGGCGAGGCCACTCGTCTTTGGCAAATAGATGGTGATTTCGGAGCGAGCGAATAGGTCAAGCGCGGCAGCGAGTCGGCTTTTGGGCCTTCGGGCACCACGGGCAACTGCGGTAACAAGACCGAGGTCCGGGGTTAGTAAAGTGACGATGCGGGACGATTCGCGCCAGTTGCGCACCCGCAGGCAAATGGCACTTGTTTTCACGAGCCGGCGCACTCAGTCCTCACTGCGAATCTCACCGACCAGTTCTTCGACCAGGTCTTCAAGGGTTACGATGCCGATGGTGTTACCGGCAAGGTTGGTGACAACCAACAGATGTTCGCCGCGCTGTTGCATCTGGCGTAGGACGTCAAGCGCCCGGGTGTCCTGAGAAAGATATTGCACCGGCCGGATGCGAACATTTTTTTCCCCTGATGCGCCCGGGGCAAGGACCTCGAGTAAATCTTTTGCAACGATGATACCTATGATGTTGGCGGGTTTTTCCCGGTAGACCGGTATCCGGCTGTAACCGTATTGATTGAGTAATGTCAGGATTGTGGTGAGGTCGGCATCAGCGGAGACCGATTTGACCTGTTTGAGCGGGATAGCGATTTCCCCGATTTTCATTTGCGAGAAGCGGAAGAGGCGCGCCGCCATACTTGCGGTTGTGGGACGGCTGGTAAGCGGCTTTTCCCGCTGGGCGATAACCTTGAGGAAGTCGTCGCGACTGATGCTGGTGTTACGGGTGCGGGGTAGGATTTGGACCAGAAAATAGGTGAGTGGTGTAAAAGCAAACCGACTGAGGTTCAAAAGAAAAGCGGTTGTTCGTAACCAGCGACTGGGGATGGCTTGGGCGAGCGCCTTGGGCAGGTAGTCACCGAGAATCAGTGTGAGGGTGACGACCAGAATTACGGCAACAGGGGTGAAGCCGGCACCGAGATGAACGACAAAATAACGTTGAAACAGGATGGTGGCGAATACACTGGCGAAGTTGGTGCCGATGATGGTCGCGATGAGTGTCGGGCTTGTTTTGTCGAGCGCCTTAAGGGCATCTCGGGCGCCGGCGACACGATTTTTTGCCCAGTGGTTGAGTCGTACCAAGTTTGCGCGGTAAAGGGCGGTTTCAGAACCGGCGTAAAAACCGTTGAGGAGGATTAACAGAAAACCGGCGAAGAGTTCCATCTATCAGGGCTCCCTTTGTCTGATCAGCACCCTTTCCAGTTTGCGTTCCGACACCTCCTGGACAACTATTTCCAGTTTGTTCAGTTCAATCCGGTCACCGCGTTTTGGTAGCCGTCCCAGATAGTCTTGGATAAGCGCGGAAAGCCGTTCAAAATTAAAGGGGCGAAAGGCGTTGGGGAAAAGCCGATTGAGGGTGGCAAGGTCAATTTCGCCATCAACCAGAAAGGCGTCGTCGGCAACCTTTTTGTAGGGCAGTTCTTCAACGAGGTCAAACTCGTCGGTGATTTCTCCGAAAATTGCCTCAAGGATGTCTTCCAGCGTAACGAGCCCAGCGGTCTGGCCGAATTCATCGATCACGATGGCGATATGGGAGTTCTTGCGCCGCAGTTCGTCAAGCAAAGGTAGGAGTTTCTTTACTTCGGGCACAAAATAAGGGGTACGGGCAAAAGTTTTAACCGGCGTTGCGGGGTCGGAGACCGTGAGTAACTCTTTGGCGTAGACGATGCCGGTGATTTGTTCAAGGTTATCCCGGAAAATTGGTATTCGGGAAAAGCCGCTTTCCCGACACACCTCTAAGGTTGCCGAGACCGGGGCGTTTTCGGGCACGGCGACGATGTCGCTGCGCGGGGTCATCACCTCGGATACGGTACGGCGTTCAAGGTCAACAAGGTTGCGTAAAATTTCTTCTTCGCCCGCGAGGAGAATTCCCCGCTCCTGTCCCAGTTCAATCATCGTATGCAGTTCATCGTCGGTCAGGGTGTTTTCTTCCCGAGGAAAGGCGGCGAGGAGGGCGTTGAGCCTTTCAAAGATGCGGGTTAATGGTGATAGAACAAAATGGGTTGCTTTGATGATCGGTGCCATAAGGAGCGCTGACTTTTCCGGGTTAAGACGGGCAATGACTTTGGGTGAAATTTCGCCAAATACCAGAAGGAGTCCGGTCATCACGATGCCCCCGACGCCAAGAACGACAGCGGTGTTCATTCCCGTGCGGCGCGCAAGATTGATGAGAAAGAGCGTGAAAAGGGCGGTGGCGGTGGTGTTGACAAGAAGATTGGCAAGCAGGATGGTGCCGAGGAGAAGCTGGGGTTTGTTAAGGAGGTGTTTTAACTTTGGCAACCCGGCAATGCGCCAGGTCGGGATAGAGAAAAATGCGGCCTCAGAGCCGGAAAAAACCGCTGATAGTATTAGTAATAAACCGGTGCCGATAAGAAAGATAAACATCGGCAGTGCAAAATCAGTTCAGGTGTTTCATCTGGGCGTGAGAAAGCCCGGCAAGGTGGAGTAGACCGTGTTGAACGAGAAAGAGCAGTTCATCACGTACCCTGATACCCGCTTTCTTTGCCTGGAGATGTGCCTGCTCCCGGGAGATGTAAATTTCACCGATGAGGTGTGGTGCCTTTTTTGAACCTGGCACAAGCGGTGCATCGAGACGGAAGGAGAGGACATCGGTTGGCCGGTCTCTTCCCAGAAACTGACGGTTGAGCCGATGGATGTAGCGGTTGTTGACAAAGACAATGTTGATTTTTCCCCGAGGCATCTTTTTTCCCAGTACTCGGCTGATACGCCGGATTAAACGTTTTATCTCTTGCTGGAGAAGATGGTCGCGGGTGCCGAATATATCAACCTGTAGCATCAGGTGGAGGGTTCGGATTTTTTTTCTTGATGCTGGTTGTTGCGTTTTTCGTCGCGCGATTCATAGGCGTGGATGATTCGGGAAACCAGGGGCGGGCGAACAACATCACCTTTGTCAAAATAGACGATGCTGATGCCGGGAATGCCAATCAATAGTTTTTCCGCTTCTACCAGCCCGGAGGTGTACTGGTGGGAAAGGTCAATCTGAGTGATGTCACCGGTGACAATCGCCTTGGAGTTCCAGCCCAGCCGGGTGAGAAACATCTTCATTTGGGTTGAGGTGGTGTTCTGCGCTTCGTCAAGGATAATGTAGGCATCGGAAAGCGTGCGTCCCCGCATAAACGCCAAAGGGGCAACCTCAATTACTTCCTGTTCGATCAAGCGTTGGGTTCGTTCCAGCGGCACCATATCAAACAGGGCATCGTAAAGCGGGCGGAGATAGGGGTCAATCTTTTCCTTGAAGGTTCCCGGGAGATATCCCAGCGATTCGCCCGCTTCTACCGCGGGCCGGGTGAGGATAAGCCGGCTGCATCGGCCGGAGATGAGCGCCGATACCGCAGCGGCAACCGCCAGGTAGGTTTTACCCGTGCCTGCGGGACCAATGGCAAATACGATGTCATTGTGGGCAATCTCCTCAAGGTAACGGCGCTGGTTTTCACCTTTAGGTACGATAGTTTTGCGCGGGGTGTGAATGATGCCAACTTCAGGAGGCGGGGCGGGAGATTTTATTTCACCCTCCATTTCTGTCGCCGGTTCCAGCTGGGCACGGCGTTCGGCGCGCAATCTTTTGACCTCCGCCTCGACCAGTTCCGGAGTTATGCGTTCACCGCGGCGACAGCGAGAAATAAGGCGGGAGAAAATTTCTTCCAGTTCCTTTTTTTCCGAACGGGGCCCGGAAAGGCGTAGTAGCCCATCCCGGTAAACAACATAAGACCGATAAAACCGGGCAAGGGTTGTAAGGTTTATGTCTGCCGGACCGAGGAGTTCAACCTGGTCAACGTCCTCGGCAGGGATAATGTAACGCAACCTGTAATAATTTTAGCCTCAAACCCGTTGAGGTCAAGTTAACGGCAGTCGGAAAATTGTATTTTGTTGGGTTGTGATAGTTATCAGACTTTAACCATCAGACGAAAAAATACGAAAAATCAGGAAAAAGTGACAAAATTTCACCCCTCCACAGCCCGGGAGCAATCCCCGGGATAGTCTCAACCACCCTTTGCTTAATTATCCGTTTTGCCGTCTTTCTTACCCTACCGAAAACCGTTTTGAACACGGTTTTGGAGTCTATCTTATTGACAATTAATAGGGTTATGTCGTATGCCCAATCGGGCACCAAATTTTAAACAACGAAGCCGCTGATCTCCGCATCAGTCTTTGCTACTGTTTGCAGGCCTATTTCTAATGCGGTCTCAGTGGTTCTGCTTAAACCCCCAGTCATGAGTACTGGAGGCTTTACCTGAGCCTGAATTCGTTTAGTAAAAACAAGGACACTGATATGAGTCATCGCGGTGCGGCCAATTTCAGGATGGCTGTTGGGGATATTTTTAACCAATGGTGATAGGAAATTTTTCATCGACAGTTACCCATCAAACGTTATCTCTTGACATTTACCAGAAGTTAAATATAATTAAATGCGGTGCGGGTTACATCCACGGTGAGGCGCGAATCAATTCGGTAAAAAAGGAGGAAGTAATGGCACGGTTTGGTATTGTGGTCCTCAGACAGCAGCGGGACAGCCAAATTTTATCTTTAAAATTCGTATTGTTAACTTTTTTAGGTCTATTTTTTACCGTAAATGGTCAGGTCGACACCAATTGGGTAAGACGTTGTACCGGACCGGGCGCAGCCAGCGACGGTTTTACGGCACTGGCGGTTGATAGCCGGGGACAGGTGTATGTTGCCGGATATGTTAACGACACCTTAACGGGTATCAATATGTTAACGATGAAATTTACCGCGAATGGTGTTTTACAATGGGTTCAGCGTTATAATGGTCCGGTCGATGGCGCTGATTATGCAAACGGCATTGCGGTTGATTTAAATGGCAATGTTTATGTAACCGGGTACGCAACAACGAGCACCGGTCCTGACTACTGCACGATAAAATATGACTCTTCTGGCAACCAGCAATGGGTCAATTTTTACAACGGGTTGAGTACGTCAACCGTACCGAACGATGTGGCAACGGCGATTGCGATTGACCAGCAAGGCAATGTGTATGTGACCGGATACAGCGAAGGTGCGGGAACTTCTTATGACTTCTGCACGATTAAGTACAGCCCTACTGGAGTTCAGCAGTGGGTCGCCCGCTACAACAACAGTTCGGTAAACGGTATGGACCAGGCAACCGCAATCGCTGTTGACCTCCAGGGTAATGTTTATGTTACCGGTTCCAGCACCGCAAGTAACCCCGATTTTCTCACCATCAAATACAACACATCCGGAAGCCAGCAATGGGTGGCGCGTTACGATGGAGGTTATGGTTCCGATTACGCCCGGGCAATCGCACTCGACCGAATGGGTAACTGTTATGTCACCGGATACGGCTGGGGTGGCGGAAATGCCGACTACGACTATCTGACGGTGAAATATACGAGTACCGGTACCCGGGAGTGGGTTGCGCGTTACAACGGTGCGGGCAATGACAATGATTACGCTTACTCAGTGGCGGTGGATGAAGCGGGATATGTGGTGGTGACCGGAGCCAGTGATGGGCTGGGGACAAGTAGCGATATCACAACTGTTAGATACGACCAGGACGGGAATTTAATCTGGGTCAGGCCTTTTGACGCCACGCAACGCGAAGACATCGGACGAAGTGTTGCCCTGGACAACAGCGGTAATATCTATGTTACGGGCTATTCCCGGAGGACCAATATCGACTGCACGACACTTTCTTACGAACCAAACGGCAATCTACGCTGGGCGGCTTTTTATAACGACATCGGTAATGGTAATGATTATGGAGTGGTGACAAAGACTGACCGGACCGGTAATGTCCTGGTAGCGGGTTACGGTTATGGCGGGTCGCAAACTGGAATCGATGCCGTGGTAATTAAGTACATTCAACCCGATGTAGCCGCGAGGGAGATTGTTTCCCCCGGGGTCAGGGTTGATACTGTTAGTTCGGTGGTGCCAACTGCGGTTATCGCCAACCTTGGCAGTGCGCCAACCGACATAAAGGTTTATTTCACAATAAGGCGGCCGGGTGGTTCCCGGCTATTTTACGACAGCGCGCTGGTGAGTGGTGTTGGTCCTGGTGAGACGGCACTGGTAACATTTGGTGAGTGGCCAAAACCTCACCAGGTTGGGTTTTATATTGCAAGTTGTTCAACCTGGCGAGCCTTTGACCGTAACCTGAGTAACAATGTACTGAGCCGTGAATTTCAGGTTACTGCCGGTCCTTATGGCTGGATGGAAGTGGCATCGGTACCCTTAGCGCCGTCCGGACGAGCGGTTAAGGATGGTGGGGTTTTAACCTTTTGTGCCGGGCTCAACCGGATATATTGTGTAAAGGGAAACAGAACCGGTGATTTCTACTATTATCAGCCGGCCCAGCAGAGCTGGATTACTCTGCCGGTAATTCCTAACGGACCTTCGGGAAAGACGCCGGGTAGAGGCGCCTGTATGGTGAGCGACAACAATCGATATATCTATCTTGTGCGGGGCAATAAGACGCTTGAGTTCTGGCGGTTTGATATTGACAGTACCACCTGGTTGCAGATGACGAACATCCCCCCGGGTCCATCTAATAGACCGGTGAAATGCGGGGCGGATATGGTTTTCGTGCCGCAGGAGAACAGCATTTATCTTTTGAAGGGTTATCGCAATGAGTTTTACCGCTATCTGATAGCGACCGACGAGTGGCAGGCGCTGTCCGAGGCGCCATTGGCTTCGAAGCCCAAATGGGATGACGGTTCATTTCTGGTGTTTGACGGCGAAAACAGTATTTATGCAGGAAAGGCTAAGTACAACGAATTCTGGCGTTACGACCGGGTGATTGGTGCCTGGGATACATTACATCGGCTCAGTTCAATACCTTTTGTTGGTCGGAGTGGGAGAAGCGTAAAGCTTAAGGACGGCGGGTGTGGGGTTTATTACGATGGCAGTGTCTATGTGCTCAAGGGTTCAAACTCCTGCGATTTCTGGCGTTACGATGTTATTGGTGACTCGTGGACTGAACTGGACCCGATGCCAGAGGTTGGCTCAACGCAGAAAAGGAAGCGGATTAAACGGGGGGCTGATATTGTCTTTGGCGGCGATGCGCTGTATGCGTTAAAGGGTAATAAAACGCTTGAGTTCTGGCGCTATGCGATTCCACCGAGTGTTTTTTCCAATTTCAGCGGCGGGCAGGGACATGGTCAATGTAGGGTGGCAAGCAGGTTTGTTTGTGTGCCCAATCCGGTTCGGGGGACAAGCGTTAAACTGCTGTTGCCGGCTGAAGTTAACGGCAAAGTGAGCATTAAGGTTTTTGATGCCACCGGCCAGGTACGAATTGCCCTTAGTGGCGTATTGGTGTCATCAACAATCGATTTGGCCCTCAAAGGGTTGAGCGCCGGGGTGTATCTCGTGCGGCTGGATTCAGAGCGGGAAAGTTTCACAAGCAGGTTAGTTATCGAGAAGTAAAAATGTAAAGTTAAAGAGTTTGGTTAATAAATGGTATAGCCTTTTTTAATACCCTGCGAAAGAGTGCCGGGGCACAATTTGACTTTTACCCTTTAAAAAGTATCCTTCAATAGGGGGAGTTCGGGGTAGAAATGGTAACTGTTTTTGGTGATTAAGGTTAAGTTTGTAAAATCAGGAGGATAATATGTTACCGAAGTTTAGCAATGAACCGTATCTTGATTTTTCGGTGCCCGAGAATGCCCAGAGGATGCAAAAAGCAATTGCGGCACTGAAAGAAAAGTCAGGCGCAGAGTATGAGATAATTATCGGCGGAAAAAGGTTGAAGACAAAGGAGAAGTTTCAGTCTTTTAACCCTTCGGATAAAAAGCCGGTCGGCACATTTCAACAGGCGACAGTAAAAGAGGCTGAGGTGGCAGTCAAAGCCGCATGGCAGGCGTTTGAGGAGTGGCGATTTGTCCCGGCGATTGAACGGGCGTCCACCTTTTTGCGGGCGGCAAGGATAATGCGGCAGCGTCGGTTTGAGTTTGATGCCGCAATGGTACTTGAGGTGGGCAAGAACTGGATTGAGGCGGATGCGGATTTTGCCGAGGCGGTCGATTTTCTTGAATTCTACAGCCGGGAGGCGATAAGGTACGATGCACCCTGTGGGGTTACGCCGTATCCAGGTGAGATTCAGGAGGTGCGGTACATTCCGCTTGGCGTCGGGTTGGTTATTCCACCCTGGAATTTTCCCTGCGCAATTATGGCGGGTATGACAACCGCGGCGGCGGTGAGCGGCAATACGGTGATTTTGAAGCCGGCGTCGGACGCACCGCTGATTGCCGCACTTTTTATGGAATGCCTTGAAGAGGCAGGTCTGCCCGCCGGAGTGGTTAACTTTTTAACCGGCCCCGGTTCCACAGTCGGGAATTACCTTGTTGAACATCCGAAGACCCGTTTTATCTCATTCACGGGGTCAAAGGATGTTGGTTTAAGAATTGTTGAGGCGGCAGGGAAAACGGTGCCGGGTCAGATATGGATAAAGCGGGTGGTGGCAGAGATGGGCGGTAAGGACTGCATTATCGTTGACTCAGAGGCGGACTTGGGCAGTGCGGTTGAAGGAGTGGTGGTTTCGGCTTTCGGATATCAGGGGCAGAAATGTTCCGCCTGTTCAAGGTTAATCCTTGATGCCAAAATTCACGATGAGTTTCTTGATATGCTCATACCCCGAATTAAGAAAATCAAGGTGGGTCCGGTTGAGGTTCAGGAAAACTGGATGGGTCCGGTGATAAATCAGGGCGCCTTCCGAAAGATTATGGAGTATATCAGTCTTGGGAAAAAGGAAGGCAAACTGTTGTGGGGCGGTAAGGGCGATGACCGTGAGGGGTATTTTATCCAGCCGACGGTTTTTACCGATGTTAAGCGGTCGGCTCGTATTGCCCAGGAGGAGATTTTTGGACCGGTGCTGGCGGTGATTAAGGCGCGAAACTTTACCGACGCGCTGGACATTGCCAACTCCACCGAATACGGTTTAACCGGAGCACTCTACACCCGCAATCGGGAAAAAATTATGCGGGCGAAAAGGGAGTTTCATGTCGGCAATCTTTATTTCAACCGTAAGTGCACCGGTGCCTTGGTTGATGTCCAGCCGTTTGGTGGTTTCAACATGTCCGGTACGGACTCCAAAGCCGGAGGACGCGATTACCTACTGCTTTTCCTCCAGGCAAAGTCAATGACCGAACGGTTTTAAGAATCAATAGACGGTTATGCGATTAACCTTCAAACTGTAAAGAGGAGTGTCAATGACGGAACGGAAACGGGTAATAATAATGGGCGCCGCGGGAATGGATTACCATGTCTTTAATATGTTTTTCCGTGACCGGGAGGAGTTTGAGGTGGTTGGTTTCACGATGGCGGCGGAGCAGAATCTGGGTACTGTTGGGAAGTTGCGCACCTACCCGCCGGTCCTTGCGGGTAAACTTTATCCCCGGGGAATTCCAACATACTACGAGCGGGAATTGCCCGAGTTGATTAGAAAATTTAAGGTTGACCAGGTGGTTTTTGCCTATTCCGATGTTAAACACGAGTTTGTGATGCACCGGGCTTCGGAATCGCTGGCAGCGGGTGCCCAGTTTGTGCTTTTACCCCCCCGGGTACTGCAGATTCGGGCTAACAAGCCCGTTATCGCAGTGTGTGCGGTGCGAACCGGTTGCGGTAAGTCCCAGACCTCGCGTCGGGTTTACGAGATATTGAAGGGTATGGGGTTAAAAGTGGTGGCAATACGGGAACCGATGCCGTACGGCGAGCTTGAAAAACAAATCTGGCAGAGGTTTGCAAGTTACGAAGACCTGGACCGTGCCGGTGTGACAATTGAGGAGCGCGAGGAGTATGAACCCTACATTGAGCAGGGGATGGTGATATATGCCGGGTGTGACTATCAGGAGATTTTGCAGCATGCCGAGGCCGAGGCGGATGTTATCGTCTGGGACGGCGGCAACAACGAAATTTCCTTTTATGTTCCGGACCTTTTGATTGTGCTTACCGACCCATTGCGTGCTGACCATACGGTGATATACCATCCCGGTGAGGTCAATCTATTGATGGCGGATGTGGTGGTCATTAACAAAGAGGACTCCGCAAAACCGGAAGCGATTGCCCGGTTAAAAGAGTTTATCCGGGAACGAAATGCCCGGGCGGTAATCGTTGATGCCGATTCTCCTCTGATGGTTGATGACCCAGATAGAATCAGGGGTAAACGGGTGTTGGTAATTGAAGACGGTCCGACGGTTACGCACGGTGAAATGCCTTACGGTGCGGGCAGAATTGCGGCAGAAAGGCTGGGAGCAAAGGAGATTGTTGACCCGAAGCCTTATGCCCAGGGAAGTTTGGCTGAGGAACTGAAAAGAAGCAGCCATCTGGACCGGGTTTTACCAGCGATGGGTTACTCGGTTGAACAGTTGCGGGAACTGGAAGAGGCGGTTAATCGTGCCCAGTGCGACCTGGTAGTGAGCGGTACGCCGATTGACCTGAGCCGGCTTTTGAAAACAAATAAACCGATTGTGCGGGTACGGTATCGATTGCAGGAGAAGTCGCAACCTGACCTTGAGAAGATTATCACCGAGCGGCTCCGTAATTTGAATGTTGTCAAAAAATAACACCTAATGAAAGAGATGGGTGTTGAGCAGTGGCGGCCCGAGGAGGTTGCATTACTGAAGGCGTTAAGCAGCATTCCCCAAAAGCCGGTTAAAATTGGGGAACTGGTCGAAATTCTGGGCCGGGACCAGTCGCTGGTAACCGCAGCGGCGGTGAGCTTGTCACAAAAGGGCTTGGTGCAGATTCAGGAGGAGGAACAGATAGAACTGGCACGGGGGCCTGAATGGGACGAAAAACTGCCCGAGCGCAAGGCGTTGGAGATTATCGCCCGGGAGGTTAAATCGGAACGAGATACTATTTCCCTGAGCCAGTTGCCAGCACTTTTAAACAAGGCGGATGTTCGTTCCGAGGTCAAATTCCTGTTGCGGAAGGGCTGGTGCGAGCGGGAAGCACAAAATTTGCGCCTTAGCGTCCGTGGTAAAGAGGCGCTTGCCGGTAGAGTCGAGGCGGATGAAATCGTCGTTCAGCAGTTGAAAGAAAAACCGGTGCTGCTGGCGAGTGAGTTGCAGGATAAGTTGCCAGGTGTTGATATTGCGGCAGGGATTAATCTACTTAAAGGACGGGATGGGGTGGTGAAGATCAAAAAGCGCATTGGACGCCTGGTTTTGCTTACCCAAGAAGGTGCGGCAGCGGTTCAGAAAGTGGATAAAGTTGGGGCGGAGGTGACGCAATTAACGCCGGAAATGCTTGTAACCGGCAAGTGGCGCGAGGTCAGTTTTCGGCGCTACGATGTTACCCTGGGAACCAAGCCCCGGTATCCGGGCAAGGAGCACCCTCTGCAGCGGATAATTCAGGAGGCACGCCGGGCGTTTTTTGAACTGGGGTTTGAGGAGGTTTCATCACCGGTTGTCGAAGTTGCCTTCTGGGATTTTGATGCTTTGTTTCAACCTCAAGACCATCCCGCCCGGGAGATGCAAGACACTTTTTATCTTACTAAACCGGCACGCGGTTCGCTGCCGGCGGAAGAGCTGGTGCGGCGTGTTGCTGAGGCGCACGAACGGGGCGGGGATACCGGTTCTCGAGGCTGGCGCTACCATTGGGACCAGGAACAGGCGAGACGGTTGCTTTTGCGCACCCACACGACCGCAGCAACAATCCGGGCGCTGGCAGAAAACCCCAATCCGCCCCGCAAGGTGTTCTGCATCGGTAAAGTTTTCCGCCGGGAGAACATTGACGCCACTCATCTGCCCGAGTTTACCCAGCTCGATGGGATAATCATTGATGAGCATGCATCGCTTGTGACTTTGTTTGGTACCCTAACAGAGTTTTACCGCAAGATGGGAGCGCACGAGGTGCGTTTTCGACCCTCATATTTCCCTTACACTGAGCCGAGTGTTGAGGTTTTTGCCAATCTCGGAAGTTTGGGTTGGGTTGAGATGGGTGGGGCGGGTGTATTTCGGCAGGAGGTGGTTAAACCGTTGCGTTGTCAATCAAGAGTTCTTGCCTGGGGTCTGGGTTTGGAACGGCTTGCAATGATGCGTTTTGGAGTGCAGGATATCCGGCGTCTTTACTGGGCAGATATAAACTGGCTCCGGGAGGCAAAACTTTGCCGGTAGTTGCGGTTCCCCTTAACATTCTTTCCCGTCTTACTGGTAAAATGCTGACACCGGAGGAGATTATCGGTCTGTTGGGTGAGTTGGGGTGCGATGTTGAAGGTTTTGAGCCCCTTACCAACAGACTAAAAATGAATCTCCTGCCGGCAAGGCCTGATATGTTTGATGTGTGCGGTCTGGCGCGCTGTTTGCGGGGTTATCTTGGCGTTGAAACAGGGTTGAAGGAATACGCCTTTGACTCTTCTGGGATAACGGTTCAGGTGGCAAAAGGGCTCGAAGAGGTGCGGCGGTTTATTGTGGCGGCGGTAATTAAAAATGTTCGGCTCGATGAGGAACAGGTGGCGGTGTTGATGGAGATGCAGGAAAATTTACACTGGGGTTTAGGCCGAGACCGGCGTCGGGCATCGATTGGCATTTACGACTTGAGCATGGTCACACCCGATTTTGTCTATCAGCCAGTGGCACCGGATGGTGTCAGGTTTGCACCGCTCGGTGGGGTGGAGTCAAAGGGGACGGTGCCGTTGACACCAGCCGAGATTCTTGAGTTTCATCCCAAGGGCAGAGCCTACCGGCATCTGTTAGCAGGCTATAAGGTTTATCCGCTGCTTACCGACAGCAAGGGTAAAGTGCTTTCAATGCCACCGATAATCAACAGTGATGAAACGAAGGTGACAGAAAAGAGCCGGGAGCTTTTTGTCGATGTCACTGGCCCAGACGAGTGGGCGGTGAAGAAGTGTCTTGCGGTGGTGGCAGCGGCATTCGCCGATTTAGGAGGTGAGGTACAAACGGTGCGGGTTGTTTATCCTGATGGTAGAGCGGATGTGACACCGGATATGACACCGGAGCGAATGACGGTTAACCTTGATGATGTAGTTGCGGTCGTTGGAGTGCAACTTCCCCCTGATAAAGTAGTTGAGCTCTTGCGCCGGATGCGCTACGAGGTTGTTAAAGAGAGTGTCCATCCCGATGCGATGGAGGTTTTAATTCCAGCTTATCGGGTAGATGTACTTCATCCCTGGGACATCGTCGAGGATGTGGCAATCGCCTATGGCTATCATCATCTTCCCCGGAAGTTGATACCGACGGTAACATCTAGTAGACCGCGGGCGATTGAGGAGTTCAGTCAGTTGTGTCGCCGGGTGCTTATCGGGCTGGGGTTTATTGAGACGATGACGCTGGCATTGACCTGTCCCGAGGTTCATTTCGTAAAACTAAACCTGCAGGATGACGGGCGGAGTGTGCAACTGGAAAATCCCGCAACGGTTGAACAGACAATACTCCGTCGGCATCTTTTTTCCGGATTGCTGGAAACATTCAGCATCAACACCACCCAGCCTTTGCCCCAGCAGATTTTTGAGGTCGGTGATGTCTTCCGGGTTGACGAAAAAGCCGAGACGGGCACAATTACCCAACGGCATCTGGCGGTGGGAATGGCGGATGCCAAAGCCGGTTTTGCCGATATCAAAGCGGTAATTGAGGCGGTGAATCGGGAGATGGACTTTACGGTTTCATTCGTGCCCGCCGATGAGATGCCTTTCATTCCCGGACGGTGCGCGGTGCTTCAAACCTCCAGTGGCAAGCGGGTTGGTATCTTGGGTGAGGTGCATCCTGAGGTGCTGGAGCGGTTTGGGTTGACGGTGCCGCTGGTTATGGCAGAGGTTGATATTGAATGTTTACAGGCAGAAAAAAATTCTTCCGCGCCGTTAGACTATGCGTTGTCCTCATTGTGGTGAACCGGTGCGGCCTGGTCAGGAGACCTGTTTTGCCTGTGGTGAGAAGTTAAGAGCAAGACATTTTCGCCGCCCGCAAAACTTTGATGTTCGGATTGTGATTTTCGGCGTGGCGCTGTTGGTTGTCGGGATAGTGGGTTTTTTGATTGTTCAGTTAAGGGGGAGCGCGACGGTCACAAAAGAAGTCAATCGTAAATCCATCAAACAAGTTTCTGAAAATAAATCCCGTAAGCCCGCGTTTAAGCAAGATACGATGGGCGGGGTATCAGCGGATACGATACGATTGGTGACCGCTGCGGTAGAAGTGGCGCGGGCAAGGGAACAGCTGGAGCGCCTGAAAAAGCGCTACGAGACGGTCAAAGGTCAGGTTCTTGGTGAAAGTCCAACGCCAGAACAAAGGGATCTGATGGCGCTGATTGACCGGGAGTTGACGCTTTTTCAGCGGAAGATTGGTGAGTTTGCCGGTTCGCTCACCGCCCAACGTAAACAGGCGCTCGAGAAGGAGATTGCTGCCCAACAGCGGGAAATCAACAACTTGATTTCCAAATTTTCGCGCGCACCAAAAAACCGTTAAAAGGGCGCAAAGTGGGCGTCCTGCCAGTAGGAGTCTCGCAACTGATTTAACTGCTTTTGCAATGCGGCCGCATGGGTTTCTTCCCAGCGGACCAGGGTCGTGAAGAAATTTTGCACTTCCGGAATGGTGGTGGAAGATGCCAGATTGCGATACCGCTGGATAGAAGCCTGTTCCAGCGCCAGACCAACTGAGAGTGCGGTCATTTCCCAGTGGGCGCTGTTCAGCCGGGATGTGAGTTCAGAAGAAAAAATCGGGCTTGCCTGCGCCGGGTTGATACGAGAACTTTCGTTTAGCGGTTCAAAACGGGAGTTTTCCATCAGGTGTCCGTACTGACGTTTCAGGTATTCGAGGTGTTTGCGCTCTTCTTCGGCAAGGAGGGCAAAAACCTCTCGCCCCTGGACATCAGCGGTTTTTTCTGCGGCGGTGGTGTAGAATTCAATTCCTGCCATTTCGGTGAGCATCGCCTCTTTTAAACCGGTAAGGAGTTGTTCGTTAGTCATACAATTTAATAATAGCGACTTTGGAGACGACAATCAACTATCACCTTTATTGTCTGAGGAGCGAGTCAGGCTGAGTTAGTAATAAATAGAGGATTTTGAACCGGGGGAGGTTAATTAAGAATACGATTGTGAGGGCAAGGAGTAAAACGAGGGTTACGAGCCAGAGCAGGTTTATACCCGAATACCGCCGGTTCTGGTCAAGCCGGGCTCTTTGCAGCGTGGCAAGAATTTTTTGGGCTCTTTCTTCGTCGCTTTCCGGTAGCGGCAGTTTCATCATTGCCCCGCAGGAGTTTTTTTATTATAGTGCCTAATTATATAGTATGAAAAAGTTTCTGACAACTTTTATCGTTTTAGCCGGAGCGGTGGTGTGTTTTAGCCAACCCCGCAGTGGTATGGGGTCATTGCCGAGAACTGGAATCATCAGGGGCCAGGTGACCGATGCCCAAGAGGGAATACCGATTGAGTATGCGAATGTGGTGCTTTACCGGATGCGCGACACAACTCAGCGGTGGATGGCGGGGATGGACACCAACCGTGTGGTGAGCGGAACCGTTACAGACGCCCAGGGCCGGTTTGTTCTGCGCGAGTTGCCGCCGGGTCGGTTCTACCTTGAGGTTTCGTTTATCGGCTACAAGACCCGAAGGGTAGAAGACATCCGGCTTGCGCCCGATGGTAATATCGATCTGGGACGGTTGACGGTTGAACCGGCGGTAATCTCGATGCCCGGTGCCGAGGTGACGGCGGATAAGCCGCGGATTGAATACAAGATTGATAAAAAGATTATCAATGTGGCGCAGGACCCGGCGTTGCAGTCGGGAACAGCGGTTGATGCGCTGGAAAAGGCGCCCGCGGTGAAGGTTGATATTGAAGGGAATGTGACGCTACGGGGACTTTCCAGTTTCACGGTATTGGTTGATGGCAAGCCATCGATAGTTGATGGCAGTGAAGCGTTGCAACAGATTCCGGCGTCAACAATTGAGCGGATTGAGATTGTGACCAACCCTTCGGTGAAGTTTGACCCGGAGGGCAAGGCGGGAATTATCAATGTAATTCTGAAAAAGCAGCGCGCAAGCGGTTTAAGCGGAGTTCTGAATCTGAACGCCGGGAGCAATTCCAGTTACGGTGGGAATTTGCTCCTCACCTTGCGCCAGGGTATCGCCACATTCTATTTCAGCCCGAACTTTAACCAGATGAACTTTCCCGGCAACAGAGTTGTTAACCGCTGGGTCGATAGGGACGGCACCAGGTACTTCAGCAGCTCCACCGGCACGATGAACTTTGGTCGGCAGTTTTATGGCATCAGAATTGGTGCCGACTTTCAACCGAATGCTAACAACTATCTGAGCCTCGGCACCCGTTTGGGAGGAATGGGGGGAAGGCGCTCCCAGGAGGCAGATTACGATGAGTGGCAATCAGGGGCTGACGACACTACGAGGTACCGGGGAGTTACATCTTCGACGGACAAACATCCTCAGGTGTCGGCTTACCTTGAGGCAAACCACAACTTCGGTAAGAAGGACCATAAGGCGACAGTAAGGATTAATTACAGCGGTGGCTGGCGCAACGGGTCGAATTGGACTGAAAACCGGATTGAGGATAGCGTTTTTAACGGCAAAATGACGACTGATACCCGGAATGGCAATCGTTTAGACTGGAAACTGGATTACAGTTTGCCCTTGCGGGAAAAGGACCGGTTTGAAGCCGGTTACCAGGCCCGGTTAAGGCGAATGAGCCAGCGGACGACATTCGCCCAGTTTAATCCGGCGACCGGCGATTATGAGTCGCTGGCACAGTACAGCCACAGAATAAGTCAGGGTGATGATGCTCAGGCAATTTATTCCAGCTACAGTTTGAACTGGCGTGATTTCGGAGCGATGCTGGGCTTGCGCACCGAGTTCACGGGCCGGAGCACAACCGTTGACAGCGCGCCGATGACGCCGGTATATCGCTGGGACTTTTTCCCCAGCGCTCATCTTTCATATAGTTTTCCCCAGGAACGGCAGGTGATGGCAAGTTATACCAGAAGGATTGACCGGCCGCAGGGCTGGGATTTGACGCCGGAAACAACCTGGATGGATGCCAACAATGTGCGCACTGGCAACCCGGCTCTTCTACCCGAGCTTATCGACTCCTATGAGGCAGGGCTGGTTTTCCCGCTGGGGAAACACCGTATATCGCTTGACGGTTACTATCGAGTAACGCACAATGTGATTGAGCGGTTCCAGCGGGTGTGGCAGAATGCGGTGCTGCTCAACACGGTGGAAAATGTCGGTACCGAGTATGCGCTCGGTTCGGAGTTCAATCTTGACTTCGCCCCATTTTCTTTCTGGAACATCACCTTGAGTGGTGACATCTACGACCAGCGACTCAGAACCGTGCTGCCGGAAGCCCAAAACGCCGCGGGCTTTAACTGGGAAGGAGGAATAACTACCGATTTTACTTTGCCAACAATGACCCGGATTCAGCTCTCAGCCCGATACGAGGGCCCGCGCGCCACCGTTCAGGGAAAAGAAGCCGGTCGTATCTGGACCAGTGCCGGAGTCCGGCAGGTGCTCTTCAACCGGCAACTTTTGTTGAGTCTGTCGGTCCGGGATATCTTTGCCCAATCGTTGGACGAGAGCGAGAATCAGGGGGAAAATTTTTACTCTTATCACCGTTTTGCCCGCCGGGCACCAACCGTTGCGCTTGCACTTACCTATAACTTTAACAACTACAAACCGGAAAGAAGGCGCCAGAACCAGGATAACGGGGATGAGGAGCTGATGCGTCCTTATGACGAGTACTGAGCGTACCAGTTCAAGGTAGAACTAATCTCTCGTTTCTGACAAGGACCGGTTTCGGGGTGCAGCAGGGAATCGGGTAGTGCAAGCAACGCGGGAGTAAGATGGTGCGGGAGCACGTTGGTTCAGAGTGGTAACTCTTCGAGGAGACGGTTAATCGTTTCGAGGGCAAAGCCGCGGCGGGCAAGGATGCCGGCAAGGCGGCGTTTTTTTGTCTTCTGGTCTAGTTTTCGGTAGCGGGGCAGGAAGTGCTCTAACACCATCTGTGCTGCCGCAGTTTCGTCCGGCGCCGCGCCGAGGGCGCGGTTGATTAGTTCTTTTGCTATGCCGATTTTTGTCAGTTCCTGCTGGATGCGCCATTTGCCTTTGTGTCCGATGGTAATGCGGTCCTGGACATAGCGCTGCGCCAGTTTTTCGTCATCCACCAGCCCGGTTTCCTTAAACTTTTTAATAACCGCTTCAATTACCGCTGGGGTCCAGCCTTTCTTTTCGAGCCTTTCCCGGAGTTCTTTTTCCGACCGCGCCCGGTAGGAAAGGAGGAGCAGGGCATATTCCCGGCATTTGCGGAGTTGTTCGGCGAGAACGACATCTTCAAGGAGTCGGGCATCAACCCGTGCCCCTTCTTTGAGCCGGAACTGTTTTACGGTTTGCCGGTCAAGGGAAAAGGCGAATTCGCCGTCAACGAATACCGAAACCCTTTTTTTACTTCTTCTTTGGGGCTTGAGCCCGGTTATCTTCATCCTTGAACTTAGGACGGCCGAGTTTTAATTTTTCTCTTAAGGCGGTTTCTACCCGGGTGGCAACATCTTTATGGCTTTTAAGAAATTCAACCGCCGCATCCCGGCCTTGACCCAGTTTTGTGTTGCCGTAGGTGAACCAGGCACCGGACTTGTCGATAATACCCTGTTCAACACCGATGTCAATCAGTTCCCCTTCGCGGGAGATGCCTTCGCCGTAGATGATGTCAAATTCCGCCTCGCGGAAGGGCGGGGCGATTTTGTTTTTCACCACCCGAACCTTGGTACGGGAGCCAATTACCTGTTCACCCTTTTTGAGCGCGGCGATGCGCCGGACATCAAGCCGCACCGTGGCGTAGAACTTCAATGCCAGTCCGCCCGGTGTCGTTTCCGGATTGCCGAACATCACGCCAATCTTATGGCGAATCTGATTGGTGAAGATGGCACAGGTGCGGGATTTGTGGATGACGCCAGCCAGTTTGCGTAACGCCTGGGACATCAATCTTGCCTGAACACCAACAAAGGCGTCGCCCATCTCACCCTCAATCTCGGCACGGGGCACGAGCGCGGCAACCGAGTCAATGACAAACAGGTCCAGGCCGCCAGAGCGGGTAAGGAGTTCGGCGATTTCTAGCGCCTGCTCGCCGGAATCGGGTTGGGAGACCAGAAGGTCTTTGAGGTTGACACCAAGTTTTTCGGCATATTTCGGGTCCAGGGCATGCTCGGCGTCGATGAAGGCGGCGGTGCCACCTAATTTCTGACACTGGGCGATGATTTCAAGGGCAAGAGTGGTTTTACCGGAAGATTCCGGGCCAAAAATCTCAACGATGCGACCTTTGGGCACACCGCCGACTCCTAAAACTATATCCATCGCCAGAGAGCCGGTGGGGATGACATCGATGTCAACGACTGCGCCCTCTTCGCCCAGACGCATCACCGCCCCTTTGCCAAACTGCTTTTCAATCTGACCGAGCGCACTGCTCAGCGCCTTAACTTTTTCTTCTTTTGCCATAAAGCCTCCGGTGGTTTAATTTCATCTCCGGTCTTGTCCAGTATAAAAATACCCTATGGCAAGTCAAGGTTAATTTTGTTTGCCGCCCGGAGCGTTGCCTTTTCAAGGTCGTAGAGGGTAAAGCGGACGCTTTTTATCTTTCGAGCGCAGTCGGGGAAGTCAATTTTCAACACCTCCTCCAGCACCCGTGCCGCCTCCTGGGTGCGTTTGAAATTGGCAAACAGGACATCGTTCAGGCTCTTTCGCTTCAGGCGGTCAAACCGGTCACCCCTGCCCAGGTCCTGTTTACTGTTGCGAAATTGCACGGCCGCGCGGCGCAGCCGGATGAACTCCTTCGCGAACCTGGTACGGAGGTGCCGGATGTGGTTTAAAAGGGCGGGTTCGTTTATCGCCAGACGGGTGATGTCTTCAATTACTTTCAGCCCTTCGCTTAGCCGGTTGAGATTGGCGTCAACAATCCTGCCAACTGCTGGCGACAGGTCAATTGCCCGTTTTGGCATCTGTTAGATTATAAGGAAATGCCCGGCGCATTCAACGCCGGGCAAAATCGCAATGGATTGCCGCTGACTAACCGCCGCAGCAGGAACGGTACGGTTTGTCTTCGCCTTTTTTCTTCATCGGCTTGTCGCAGCAGAGAATGACGCAGTCGTCACCGCAACCGCAGGGTTTGGACACGGTAACCTCCAAACCACACTCGCTACAGTAGAGTACCTCATCCTTTTTATGACCCATAATGTCCTCCTTTATAAATTAATTTTACCAACCGGCAGCCAGTTGTCAAAGGTGCTTTTCAGGGTAGCGTTGCCCAGATGTCTAACCCGAGATAGTAGTCGGCGATACTACCGCCGCTGGACATTGATTTCAAGGGTAGGCTGAACTTGGGACGGACCGTGAGCAGAGGCAGCGGTTTATACATAAGCAGGAAAGTTAAGTTGGTACGGCTCAATTCGGTATTGACAATCGGTGTGCCGTGGATTTTTTTCCGGTCCTGCCAGTAGCCGGTCAGTGCCAGTTGCGGAGTGAGTTGCGCGGTGACGGGAAAGTCCAGGCCCGCCATATATTCAAACATATTGCCCAGTTTTGTTGAGTCGTTCGTTTTGCCGTTGAGCCAGTAGGCACCGCGCAGGTGACCGACGAGAAATAAAATTTTGGTGGTGTTGAATGCGAGCGCTGCCGCGAAGTCGGTTGAGCCGTCACCAAGCGCAAGCGCTGCGTCTTTGTCCCCGGTGGGAAGCGAGGCACCAAGGGACAGGGCACCTTTGACCGGCAGGAGGGGAAACTGCAAAAAGCCGTAGCGGGCAACGACGAGCACATCGCCGATACCGCTCGAATGGCGTTCACCCTGCTTCTTGTCAATAATCGGTACAACCCCACCCAGTTCAATTTTGAAGGGGAGCCCGACGCTGGCGAGGATGTCTGCAGACAGGACATCAAGGCTCGGGTCAACTTTGTTGAAACGGTTATTGGTCCAGTCGTACGACTGGTTGTTCTGGTAATAAGTCAGGGTTGCCCAGGCGAGGACCTGAAAAGGTTTGTTGACCGCACCGGTACGAATGATAAGGGGCGTTGCCTGAACCTCAGCGGTTAGAAGAAACAGGACAAGAACAGCCGGTTTTATCAGTTTCATTTTTCCTCCTTTTATTTGCGCAAACACTATACCGTTGATTGAACAGAAGGTCAACTTCTGCGATTTGACACTCGACGGTTCGTGTTTATACTTTTTTGATGCGGCGTTTGATTGTACTCGCGGTGTTTACCCTGCCGGTTCTTATTCGGGCACAGGCGCCAGAAGGGTGGCTGGTGCCGTTTGCCTGTGCTTTTCAACCGGACATCGCCGATTTCAATAACGCCTTTTTACAAAAGGGTCTGCCCAGTGCTGCGGAGCGCCATTTTGGCTGGGGAATAGAGTTGAGGTCGGGCATCGGTGGCGGTTTTCTTGCCGGTCCGATGTTTTTCCGCACCTATAACGATGGGGAGAACGACAGGTTTCATCTGCGCACCGAGCACACCGGTATTATGGCGGAACTCGGTTATAAACTGCCGTTGTTTAAGTTTTTTACCATCGTGCCGCTGATCGGTCTGGGTGGTGTTCAGCCGGGCTTTCACATCCGGGAAAAGACCGGTGCGATTTCTTTGGACTCTCTGCTGCAGGCACCGGGTAACACCGCGGTGCTCTCACCCGGGATGAAAATCACCGTTCTTGGCGCCTTGGAACTTCATCTCCTGATACCGACCAATACCGGCAGTTACGGTCTTGGACTGCGGGGCGGGTATCTCTACTCGCCTTTTCGTCTTGACTGGCATCTGGCGAACGGGTCGCGGATTACCGGTACACCGGACAGCAAAATTCAGGGGCTGTGGTTTTCGGTCGGGATAACTTTGATTCCGGCACCGGAGGTTGCGACATTAGAATGAGAAACCGGTTGTTTTTAATTGGCGGCGGCGCGATTTTTGCCCTGACGTGTGTTCTTACCTACCGGCTGGAACTGCCCCAGTTGCATACCAAGCCGGCGCGGCTGGTGTCGGTGCTGAATGTTACCAGTCACAACGGTGCGGTAAAGGCTAACACCACCGCGGATACCGTTGTTGCGGTGTTGATAACCCGATACGCCTATGGCCGAGACAGTAGCGATGCCCGCCGGCGTGTTGCGGGGGTTGTTATCACCGACACGCTGGTTGAGGGTAACTGGATGCTCAATGCCGAAATTCCCCCCGCGACTCAGCCAATCGGTGCTGTTTTTGACATTCAAGCCCCGCGTACCGTTGATTTGAATATCACGACGAGTAACGGTAAGGTTACGGTGAACGGTTTTGAATCCGATGTTGGGGTGGTCACAACTAATAGCCCGGTAACTTTCACCGGGACAAAGGGTGATGGTACAATCATCACGACCAACGGCAAGGTCACGGTTCAGGTCCATTCCGGGGCAATGGCCGTCCAGACATCAAACGGCGAAATAGATTGTGATATCGCCTATCTACCGGCAACGAAGTCGGTGCAATTGACAACCACCAATGCCAAGGTTACGCTGCGGCTACCCCCTGATGTTTCGGCGCTGGTTACGGCGACGACGACAAACGGTACGGTGGTAATCACCGGTTATCAGGTAGAGTATTTGGAACAGAGTAGGAGCCGCATCCGGGCAAAGATTGGCTCGGGTGCTTCAACAATCAACATTAACACAACAAACGGCGACATTTTAATTCAGTCCCGTTATTAAATAAAGGAGGAAAAAATGGCAGAAGAGAAAGGTCTGGTAACCCATCTGACCGATGAAAATTTTGACCGCGAGATCAATAACTCGACCATTCCGGTTCTGGTTGATTTTTGGGCACCCTGGTGCGGTCCTTGCCGGATGCTGGCACCGGTTCTGGAGAAGATTGCGCTACGGTTTGAGGGTAAATTGAAGGTGACAAAGGTCAATGTGGATGATAACCCCGGGGTTGCGGGCAAATTTGGCATTATGAGCATCCCGACCCTCATTTTGTTTAAAGAAGGCAAGGAGACCGAGCGGATGATCGGAGCAATGCCCGAGGGAATTCTGGCAGAGAAACTGACTCAGTTGCTGGGTTAAAACATACTGGTTATGCTTTTGCCCCGGGTTGTTACCCGGTTGAAAGAGATTTGTGCGGCAGCGCGGGTGATAACCGACCAGGAAAAACTGATTGACTATAGCCACGATGAGGGCCCGGAAAAGCCCCACCTGCCGGACCTGGTCGTAAAGCCGGTAACGGTTGCTGAGATTAGCGAGATAGTCCGACTGGCACAGGAGGAGAAAATCCCAATAACACCGCGCGGTCTTGGCACCGGTCTGGCTGGTGGCGCGGTACCAATCGCGGGGGGTATTGTTTTGTCAACCGAACTGATGGACAGGGTGATTGAGGTTGACGCGGACAATCTGATGGTCCGGACGCAACCCGGGGTGAGAACCGTGCGGCTCCAGGAAGCCTGTGCTGAGTTTAATCTGTACTATCCCGTGGACCCGGCATCGCTTGACGACTGCTCAATCGGCGGCAATGTCGCAACCAATGCCGGTGGTGCGCGGGCGTTTAAGTACGGCGTGACCGGCGATTATGTAACCGGAATACAGGCGGTGCTGGCCGACGGTACGGTGCTTAATTACGGCGGAAAGTTGAGAAAAAATGTCACCGGCTACGACCTTAATAAACTCCTTATCGGTTCTGAGGGTACGCTGGGTATCATCACCGAAATCACTTTCCGGCTCGTGCCCAAGCCCCGTTATCAGGTTGACCTGTTAATCCCTTTTCGGGGTCTGCATCTCGGGGTGGAACTGGTGTTGCGACTGGTAAAGGAGAAACGGTTTGTGCCGGCGGTGATTGAGTTTATTGAGAGGAAGGGGATAGAAGCCTGTGCCCGGGTGTTTCAGGAAAGTTTGCCGTTTAAAGAGGCGGCGGTACAGGTTTTGGTTGAAGTGGAGGGTAGCGAAAAGGAGGCGGTGCTGGATGATGCCCTGGCGGTAGCACAGATGGCAAAGGCGCTGGGGGGCGAAGAACCGCTCATTGCCGACAATCAAGCCAGTCAGGCAAGGCTGTGGAAAACCCGGCGTTCAATTGCGAAAACATTGAAGCAGGTGTATCCGGAGGTGATGGCAGAGGACATCGTGGTGCCGCTGGCGCGCCTGCCCGAGACGGTTGAGTTTATCACCACACTGGAAAAACAGTTCCAAACCGTAATCGTGCCTTTCGGTCATATCGGCGATGGCAACATCCATGTTGACATCTGCCGGGACGGTGATGACCGGGCAAACTGGCAAAAGACCTGCGCCCGGATTGTTGACCGGTTGATTGATTTTGTTGTGAAGGTCGGGGGTCAGATAACTGCGGAGCACGGTATCGGTTCGCTCAAAAAGCATCTTTTGAAAAAAGGGCTTTCCGAGGTTGAGATTGGGGTTATGAAGGAGATGAAACGGGCACTGGACCCGAACGGTCTCTTAAACCCGGGTAAAATATTTCCCTGAGATAAGAGGTAATACATTTAGACCCCGATTTACCCAAAAAGTTCACCTATCATATAATCTATTGAAAACCGGTTAATTGGCTGCCGGATACAGTCCCGGATACGGTCCCCTCCCTCGTTCCGGGGATAGTAAAGGGCGTCATCACAACCTATGCGGTATGTGCCCGGAGGATAACCATTATACAATCATCACTAACCACTTACTGGAGGTGAAGTTACCCTGATAGTCGCAGTAACATTTTCTGTTTATCATCCCTTTATGCTGAGGGGTTAAGTTATCGGACTAAAATTTGTTCGGTGTGGTTGGGGCTGATTGGGTAAACGGCAGCAGGGGAAGCGAATTGGGCTGACAATAGAGAGCGGGAGATGAAGTCTTTTAGCGCAGCAGCGTTAAGTCAAAAGTTGCCTGAGATTTTTTTGGCATTACAATAACAGCAGTATGAACCATCGGGAGTTGCGTCGAACATTTCTTGAGTTTTATGCCCAGCGGGGGCACAAGATTGTGCCCAGTTCATCTTTGATTCCCAAAGATGACCCAACGCTGCTGTTTACGAGCGCCGGAATGGTGCAGTTTAAGGCGCTCTGGGCGGGTGCGGTGGAGTTGCCGTATCGACGGGCGTGTTCAATTCAGAAGTGCCTAAGGGCATCTGATTTGGAAAAGGTGGGGAAGACGCCAAGGCACTGCACATTTTTTGAGATGCTGGGCAACTTTTCGTTTGGCGACTATTTTAAGGCCGAGGCAATTCCTTGGGCATGGGAGTATTTAACACAGGTGGTGAAACTTGACCCGGCAAAACTTTATGTTTCAGTTTTTGAGGATGATGAGGAGGCTTATGAGGTGTGGCATAAGAAGGTGGGGTTGCCCGAGAAGAAAATTTATCGGCTGGGTGCGAAGGACAATTTCTGGGGTCCAGCAGGCGGAACTGGTGCCTGCGGTCCCTGTTCCGAGATTTATGTTGATTTGGGTCCGGAGTTCGGTTGCGGCAAGGACAGTTGCGGTCCCGGATGCGATTGCGACCGATTTTCTGAGGTTTACAACATCGTGTTTCCCCAGTTTAATCAGTTGCCTGATGGCAAGCGCGAGCCGTTGAAGAATCGGGGTATTGACACCGGTATGGGGCTGGAGCGCCTGGCGATGGTTTCCCAGGGCAAGAGGACGATTTTTGACACCGACCTGTTTTTGCCGCTGGTGCGGGCAACCGAGGAGATTTTGGGCAAAGGTTTGGACGTTGAAAACCGACAGATGTTTTATGTCACGGTGGACCATGCCCGGGCTTTGACTTTTGCCATTACCGATGGCGCAATTCCTTCTAACGAGGGCCGGGGTTATGTGTTGCGAAATATTCTGCGTCGCGCTTTGCTGTTTGCGTTTCGTGCTGGGGTGCAGGAACCTTTTCTTTTTCGGGTGTGTGGCGCGGTGGTCGAGTTGATGCGTCAGTTTTATCCGGAGTTGACCGCAAAACGGGAGCAGGTTGCCTTGATTGTTCGTGCCGAGGAGGAGCGGTTTTTGCGGACGCTGGCGGCGGGATTGGAGCGGTGGGAAGAGACCCAGATACGATATCAGCAGGACGGAACGATTCCGGGTGAAGAGCTTTTTAAGTTGCATGACACCTACGGGTTTCACATTGAACTGGTGGAGGAACTTGCCGATGATGCCGGGTTGAAACTGGACCGGGCGGGTTTTGAGCGGGCGATGCAGGAGCAGAAGGAACGGAGCCGGAAGGCAACATTTATCACTACCGGGTTAGGGGGAATACCAATTGAGGCCGGCACCAGCAGCGAGACGGAGTTTGTGGG
>Ga0136652_1000109_pt1 | contig 45670 bp, 35 predicted proteins | sample ConPoolayeEmetaG_FD_94864 | JGI IMG/M metagenome (GOLD analysis project Ga0136652, IMG submission 94864) | Hot spring microbial mat communities from California, USA to study Microbial Dark Matter (Phase II) - Cone Pool mat layer E metaG... ...
ATATTAATGATGTTAAAGGAGAGCAAGAAAAAATTAATCAGGCTATTTTATTTATTGGTAATAAAAAGCAAAAGCTAGCTAAGCAGCTTGCTGTCCAAAAAGAGGAGTTAACTGCATTACAGCAAATGACTCAAGATGGAAGCAAATTGGATGTGGGTTTTCTCAAGTCTGAAGTGAGAACAATTTTGGATGATCAATCCTTGCTGTTAAGTAAGATTAGTAATATTCAGAATCTCTCGGAATTAGAGGGAGTGAAACAATTAGCAAGTAAAACCAAGGATAGGTTGACTAATCTTGCTGAGTCATTAGAAAAAATAGGACAAGAAGATGTGCGGGATCAATTTGTAGCAGTTCAGGAGAAAATTAACCGATTGATTGAAGAAAAAGAAAAGTTGAACCAAGAAGAAAACGAAGAGAAGATTAAATTAGCAAAATTAGAACAAAAACAAGAACTCTTGAATAATGAGATTGATGAGAAACAAAGCAAACTAGACGAATTGAATTTACGTGTTGACCAAACTAAGAATTCGAAAAATGTAGTTATTACTAACCTCTTGAAGAAACAGAAAGAAAACCAGGAGTCTTTGCATGAAGTAGAATCACAACTTGCAGTAGTTCGCAGAGCGTTAAGTTCTCAAAATGAAGAATATCAAACCAAACGTCACGAATTATTAGATAAAGAGAGAGAAGTACAAGTAAAACAACGGGAGGTTGAAAAGTTACAGCTAAGTCAGAATCAAATTTCAGTAGAAAAAGTTCGTTTTGAGACCCGGTTAGAGGACTTGAAAATTGAAATTGAAAAGGAATTGGGTTCCGAATTCTCTGTAGGATCAAGTCGTGGTCTGTCCGATTCTCAGAGAGGAGAACTAGAAGCTCAAATCCAAAAATTGAAACGTCGATTAGAATTAAGTGGCGGAATTGATCCGGAAGTGATTGTAGAATATGAGGAATGTCAGGAACGTTATGATTTCTTAACTAAACAGTCCGAAGATTTGCGTGCGGCTTCCCAGTCATTAAATGAAGTAATTAAAAAGCTGGATGCAATGATCAAGAAGCAGTTTAATGAGTATTTTAGTCGGATTTCTCTTGAGTTTAACCACTATTTTAAGGTTTTATTCGGTGGCGGTGATGCTAATTTGATTTTAAAAGAGGATAAGGAGTTAGGAGAAAATGTAGTGGAAATTGAAGCACATCTGCCGGGTAAGCGAATTAAAACGATTAGTTCTTTGTCGGGAGGCGAGCGAGCATTAACCTCGGTTGCACTCTTATTTGCAATCTTAGCAGTTAACCCTAGTCCTTTTTGTGTCTTGGATGAAGTAGATGCCGCACTAGATGAAGCAAACAGCAAAAAATTTGGTGAGATTCTAGAATCGCTTTCCGAGCGGACGCAATTTATCTTAATTACCCATAATCGTGAAACAATGCGTCGCTCTTATTTACTCTATGGAGTTACCATGGAAGAGAGCGGAGTTTCGAGATTATTGGGTATTAAGTTAGAGGAGGGAGAGGAATTGGTAAAACAACGGAAAGATTACCAACAACAGAGTAAATAGAACCGCTTGTTGAAAAAATTGTTTTCCAGGAAAGACAAAAATAGCCTTAAGAAGGAAGAAGAGAGAGCATGGTAGAACTGCAAGACAAGTTTTTGCTTGGTTCAGGGACTATATTAATTATTGCTGGGAGATCAATTGTAGAAAAGTTTTTGAGATCTCAATTAGGGAGTGCTCTACTGCTTATGTCAGATTTTAATTGGATAGGGTTTCTGTTTTTTAAACCCACCGGGAGGTGGGTTTTTTCTTTGTTGAAAATCTAGTCAAATGATGGGGTCAAAAAATGCCAATTTATCCTCAATTCACGCCAAAAACTGGCTTGTAGGATTGATGATTTTATGCTAAGATAAAGGTGGACAAAAGGGGGTTATTTTTATAATCAAATGATCTCAAAGAAGGAAAAACTAAGCGGCTATAGTGCTAAGGACATTCAGGTTTTGGAGGGGTTAGAGCCAGTGAGAAAACGTCCCGGTATGTATATCGGGAGTACTGGTGAGAAAGGTTTACATCATTTACTGTGGGAAGTTTTGGACAACTCCATTGATGAGGCGATGGGGGGATTTTGTGATCGAATTACCATTGAAATTTTACCGGGTAATCGCATCAGTGTAGAGGACAATGGTCGTGGTATTCCGGTTGATATTCATGCTAAGACCAAAAAATCGGCACTGGAAACTGTAATGACTACTTTACATGCTGGAGGAAAGTTTGATAGTGCTTCCGGTTATAAGGTTTCTGGTGGTTTGCATGGTGTTGGTGTTTCAGTGGTTAACGCTTTGTCTACTTATTTGCGGGCAGAAGTGAAACGTAATGGGAAATTGTACATGCAGGAATATAGTCGCGGGAGAGCAAAGGCAAAGGTGAAAGTAATTGGTAAAGCAGAAGGTACCGGAACGAAAGTAATCTTTGAACCTGACTCAGAGATTTTAGAAACTCTGAATTTTAATTTGCGTACGATTTTAGATCACTGTCGCCAGCAGGCGTATTTAACACGCGGAGTAACAATTGAGGTTTTTGACAAACGTCGAAAGAAGTTATCCCAAAGCGAAAAAAAAGCGAAAGAAATTACCAACAACTTTTTTTATCAGACCATTGATCATTATACTTTTTACTTTGAAGGTGGTGTCAAATCTTATGTTCGTTATTTGAATCGTAGTCGCGAGGTGTTAAATATTCCGCCAGTTTATATTTATAAAGAAGCAGATGATAAACAAATCGAGGTCTCTATTCAGTATTGTGATAGTTTTAATGAGAATGTTTATACTTTTGCAAATAATATTTATACCACAGAAGGCGGAATGCATCTAGTTGGATTCCGTAAGGCCTTAACTCGTGCCTTGAATAAATATGGTCGGGACAAAAAACTTTTGAAAGATAATGAGGAGAATTTAACTGGAGATGATGTCAAAGAAGGTCTAACTGCTGTGATTAGTGTACGTTTAAAAAATCCTCAATTTGAAGGTCAGACCAAATCAAAGTTGGGTAATGTGGAGATTCGTTCTCTTACTGATAAGGTTGTTTTTGATGGTTTACTGGATTATTTTGATAAAAATCCTTCTGAAGGAAAAAAGATTCTTGGTAAATGTTCCTTAGCAGCGAAAGCGCGTAGGGCAGCTCGTGCTGCACGTGAAACAGTATTGCGCAAAGGAATGTTGGAAGGATTTACTTTACCAGGTAAGTTAGCAGATTGTTCTAGTAGGAATCCTGATGAGTGTGAGTTGTTTATTGTCGAGGGTGATTCTGCGGGTGGTTCAGCAAAACAAGGTCGGGATCGTAATTTCCAGGCAATTCTACCTCTGCGAGGCAAGATTTTAAATGTAGAGCGAGCACGTTTGGATCGAATGTTAAGCTCGGAAGAAATCAAGGCAATGATTGTTGCCCTTGGTACTGGAATTGGTGAGCAAGTTGATTTGGCTAAATTGCGCTATAACAAGATTATTATTATGACTGATGCTGATGTAGATGGTGCGCATATTCGTACTTTGCTTTTAACCTTCTTTTTCCGTAATTATCCAGAGTTAATTAAACAAGGCCATCTTTATATTGCTCAGCCTCCTTTGTATCGAATTCAAGGTGGTAACCAGTTTAGGTATGCTTATTCCGATGAGGAGAAAGATAATCTTGTTGCTTTGCTAGAAAGTGCAGCAACTCAAAGTGCAAAACTTAAAGTGCGAAAAGAAGAAAAAGCTGTAGCTGGTTTTTCCAGAAAGAAGATTGGCGAAAAGAGCACGATTGAATTTAAAGTAGTAAAAACAATTCCAGAAAAAACAGTTGAGGAAGAGGGAAAAGAAAAGAAGATTTCTATTCAACGTTATAAAGGTTTGGGTGAGATGAACCCGGATCAATTGTGGTCAACAACAATGGATCCGGCAAATAGAGTTATGTTGCAAGTAACTATTGAAGATGCTGAAAAAGCGGATGAGTTATTTGATATTTTAATGGGTAGCAATGTATTACCGAGAAAACACTTCATCCAAACTCACGCAAAGCAGGTTCAAAACCTAGATATTTAATATTTAATTAAATGTAAAATGGATAATGGAGAATGTTGAACATTATCCATTATACATTCTACATTCTATATTGTTCTAGATGTTTACTAACGACAAGATAAAACCAAGATTGATTACGACTGAAATGGAACAGTCCTATCTGGACTACGCTATGTCGGTTATTATTGCACGTGCTTTACCCGATGTCCGTGATGGTTTGAAACCAGTTCATCGTCGTATTCTTTATGCAATGCATTCTTTGGGATTGAAATATTCTGGGAAATTTCGTAAAAGTGCGACAGTTGTCGGGGAAGTTTTAGGTAAATACCATCCGCATGGCGATCTTGCAGTTTATGAATCTTTAGTGCGTATGGCGCAGGATTTTTCAATGCGTTATCCGTTAGTTGCGGGACAGGGTAACTTTGGTTCTATGGATGGTGATAATGCTGCGGCGATGCGTTATACCGAAGCAAAAACGGCGCAAATTACTGATGAACTGTTGGTTGATATTGAAAAGGAAACTGTTGATTTTATTCCTAATTATGATGGTTCGAAGAAAGAACCCAAGGTTTTACCGGCAAAATTACCGCAATTACTTTTGAACGGTACAATGGGTATTGCGGTTGGAATGGCAACAAATATTCCGCCGCATAATTTACGAGAAGTAGTAGATAGTATTGTTTATTTGATTGAACATCCGGATTCTTCCGTGCGGGATTTAATGCAGTTTGTCAAAGGTCCTGATTTCCCGACCGGAGGGATTGTTTATAACGAAAAAGATATTGAAGCTGCTTATGCAACTGGCAAAGGCAAAATTGTCGTTCGTGGCAAAGCGGTAATTGAGGAAGTCAAGAAGGATCGTTTTCGTATTGTAATTACTGAAATTCCTTACCAAGTAAATAAAGCGGAAATGCTGGCAAAAATTGCTAATTTGGTCAAAGAGAAAAAAATTGTTGGCGTTCAGGATTTACGCGATGAGTCCAATAAAGACGGAATCCAGGTTGTTTTGGAGCTTAGAAAAGGCGCTTTTCCAAACAAAATTTTAAATCAGCTTTATAAATATACCAGCTTACAGGATTCCTTCCATGTGAATATGCTTGCTCTTATTGACGGCATTCAGCCGCAAGTGATGAGTTTGAAGATGATTTTGGAGGAGTACATCAAGCATCGCAAGGTAGTGGTTACTCGTCGTACTCAATTTGAATTAAAGAAAGCAAAAGAACGTTTGCATATTTTGGAAGGATTGAAAATTGCTTTGGATCATTTGGATGCAGTGATTAAAACAATTCGTGCTTCCAAAACCAAAGAAGATGCTCATAAGAATTTGATGAGGAAGTTTAAGCTCTCTGATCGGCAGTCGCAAGCAATTCTAGAAATGAAATTGCAATCCTTGGCAGCATTAGAGCGGAAGAAAGTGGAAGATGAATATGAAGAGAAGAAAAGGTTGATTGCGGAATTAGAACTAATCTTAAAAAGTCCCCAAAAGATTCTAGGGATTATCAAAAGAGAACTCATCGAGCTTAAAAATAAATATGGCGATGATCGTCGCACAGAAGTAGTCAGACAGCCGGTTGGTCATTTTGTGCAAGAGGATTTAGTGGCGAACGATCCGATGATTGTTATTTTGACTAAGAGTGGTTATATCAAACGTTTGGCACCCTCTGTTTATCATGCTCAAAAACGTGGTGGTAAAGGAGTAAGAGGGGTAACTACCCGAGAAGAGGATGTTGTGGAAGAATTAATTTTCACTAATACCCATGATGACATTTTGTTCTTCAGTAACAGTGGTAAAGTTTTTCAAGCCAAGGTTTATGAAATTCCAGAAGCAAGTCGTACTGCCAAGGGGCAGTCAGTAATGAATTTCTTGCAAATGGGAATGGATGAAAAAATTACTGCAGTAGTTAATATTCCTAAGGAAAAGCCATTTAGGTATTTAATGATGATTACCTATAAAGGTGTGGTGAAAAAAGTTTCTGTGGAAGATTTCAAGCATGTTCGTCGTAGTGGTTTGATTGCGATTAAATTACGACCAGATGATTTCTTGGGATGGGTTTGTGGTACTACTTCCGATTGCGAAATTATTTTAGCGACTGCAAATGGTCAAGCGATTCGTTTTAAAGAATCGCAAGTGCGACCGATAGGTCGTAATGCTAGTGGAGTAAGAGGTATTAGATTAAAAGGTGATGATTATGTTATTGGTGCAAGTAACATTCTAGATCCAAATGCGGATTTGTTAATTGTTACTGAAAATGGTTTTGGGAAGCGGACAGAATTAAATAAATATAAGGTTCAGGCACGAGGCGGAAGTGGAATTAAGACCGCGAAAATAACCGAGCGCAATGGTAAACTAGTAGATATGCGAATTGTTCCAAGTGAGGAAGTAGATTTGATTGCCATTAGTAGTAAAGGACAAATTATTCGTTTACCGATAAAAGGGATCTCCAAACAAGGCAGAGCGACGCAAGGAGTGCGGATCATGAGGTTAGATGCAGGGGATAAGGTGGCATCGGTGACGTTGGTGGGCTAACAATCTTTATTAAGGCAGCTCTCTTAGCTGCCTTTTTGGTAGGAAAATTCTGCCATTCAGCAGGATTCTTACTTTTAAATGAATGATGGATTAAGGTTAAGAAAAACCCCGACGCAAGATGCACGTCGGGGTAAGAAAAGGGTAGGGGGTGGGGGTGCCCGCCCCCGGTTTAAGATACTATGAGAGGGAGGTGGACAAAGTAGAATGGCGAGACGGGAGATCTACTGAATGCTAGATCTCCGATCGCTATAATCTTTCCTTTGCTCCCTCTCGTTAAAGAAATTTCAGTCCTTTTTGGTTGGGAGTTTCTCCCTCCCAACGAAAAAGGGCTTAAATAAGCGAAATTTTTAAAAGTCACTTTTTGGCTACGGCATGAACACCCTAATATAGCATATCTGACTATCCTTGTCAAGTTTTACAGGTAAGATGAGGTTTGAAAGTTAGTTCAAACAAGCTACAATGAAAATTGACAATGTAAAATGGAGAATGGAAAATTTAGATTTAACATTCTACATTCTCCATTATACATATTACATAACTAAAAAATGTCTAACATTTTCTTAGAAATCGGAATCTTAATTGTTCTTGCAGGAGTAGGGGCACTGGTTGCTCGTTTGTTACGACAACCATTGATTCCACTCTATTTACTTGTCGGGATTTTAATTGGACCAGTTTTAAAACTGGTAAATAACCAAGAAGTAATTTTAACTTTTTCCGAAATTGGTATTGCTCTACTTTTATTTGTTGTTGGATTAAAAATTGATTTAAGTAAATTAAAAAGCGTTGCTAAAATTGTAATTTATGGGGGAATAATTAAATTTATTCTTCTTGCTTTGCTAGGGTTTTTATTGGCAAAGTTCTTAAACTTTAGTTATCCCGCTTCGCTTTATTTGGGAATAGCAGTTGCTTTCGGTAGTACGATGGTGGTATTGAAAATTCTTTCTGACCGTCAGGAGCTTAACTCTTTACATGGAAGACTAGTAACTGGCTTCTTACTCTTGGAGGATGTTTTAATTGTCTTAACATTTACGATATTTTCCAGTTTGGGAGATTTCTCTTTCCTAAGCTTAGTTCTTGCTTTGGGGAAGGGTATTGGTCTGCTTCTTTTGGTTGTTCTTTTCAGCCGTTTGGTCTTTCCTTGGCTTTTCCGCTACGCTTCCCAGAATGAAGAGTTATTGCTAATTCTTGCGATTGGTTGTTGTTTTGGATTTGCAATGCTAGCTTATTTTCTTGGTTTTTCAATTGCGATTGGTGCTTTTTTTGCAGGGGTAGGATTAGCTAATCTTCCTTATCATTTTGCCATTGCTGGCAAAGCAAAAATCCTCCGCGATTTCTTTGCAGCAATTTTCTTTGTTGCCTTGGGGATGCAAGTAGTATTAAGTAGTCTTAGAACAATTCTTGTTCCTTTGATTGCTTTTACTCTTTTTGTCATTATTGTTAATCCCCTAATGACCTCTTTGATTACGGGAATTTTTGGTTATCGCCGGCGTACTATTTTTCTTACAGCAGTATTTTTAATTCCCACTAGTGAGTTTGCTTTAATCATGGTTGCTGAAGGAGTTAAGCGTAATGTGATTGATCATAATGTTTTTGCTCTGGTGGTAGGACTAGCGATGGTTACAATTACAGCGGTTTCCTATCTAACGAAGTTTGACTGGCAGTTTTATCAGATACTTAAATGGCCAATGTTTTTATTTGAAAAGTTGAACAAGCGTAAGGTAGAAACGATAGCGCTTCATCCTCATCGTGACCACGAAAAGAAAATTGTTCTTTGCGGTGTCGATCGTCTCGGCCATAAAATTTTACACGCTTTGAGAAGTATGGGAGAAGAGGTTTTGGCGGTTGATTTAAACCCTGATATTGCTGAAAAACTAGCCCAACAAAAAATCCCCGTTTTGTATGGAGATATCAACGATCCGGAGATTCTGCAAAAGGTAGAGCTAAGACACACTAAAGCGATTATTTCTACGATCCCTGATAAACATGACAACTTATTACTTTTAGAATTAGTCGGAAAATCACGTCGGATTATAGTTTGTGTCACCGCATCTAATGCTTCTGATGCGTTGGAGTTCTACAAACGAGGTGCGGACTATGTGATTATCCCCAAATTTTTAGGCGGAGAATATATGGCATTATTTCTAAAGAGTTTGGATAAGCGTTTTGATAGAATCAGAAATCGTCGCAAAGGACACTTAAAAGAGTTAAAGCTTTTAGTGTAGTTTGTAGAATGATAGGCGGGTAATTTATTTATGTCTTTCCACAGTGAACCGTTCGATATAGAGCGGTTCTTTTTTGTAATGAATTCCTGCTTTGTCACAGGCAATTGCTAATTGAGTTTCAACGTCATTGACGCCTTCCAGATTAGGAAGCAATAACCCGCGGTAGCCGAATTTGTTTTCAACAATGATGCCGTATTTTTTGGGATCTAATTCTTTTAAACTTTTTATGGGTTCTGGTTTGTTTAAAACATCTACAGAATATTCTAGGTCTTTTAACTCACTTTCTTCCACCGGACAGAAGCGTAAATCTTGTGTTGCTGCGGAGATTGCATTATTAATGATTTCGGCAGCAATGTTCTTTTGAGTTGGAAGAAAAGTACCAATGCATCCTCGTAGCTCTCCTTTTTTCTTCAGTGAAACAAAAACCCCTGCTTGTTTCTCGGTCATCTCTTTGGGCAAACCTTTCGGCACTTTAATTACTTTCTTATCTTTGACATAGTTTTCAATTGTCTCTTTCGCAAGCTTAGTATATTGATCCATTATAATTTGTTTATAAAGTGTGTCATACCTGCGAAAGCAGGCATCCAGAAATGATTCTGGATTCCCGCTTGTGCGGGAATGACATTTAATCTTTGATGATAAATTTTCCTACTAAATAACCAACACCGAATGGTCCTTCATAAGATAATTTTTCAAAGTGATAACTAAAATTACTAACAATTCCTAAGAGAATCACAATCGAACGTAAACCACACTGACCAGCTTCTTCAATAAAATAAGGATCTAAGTTAAGGATTTCTTCTATTTGATTTTTTTCTAATAACTTAATTAATTTATCATCAAATTCTTTGCCTTTGGGATTATATCCAGCCGGCGCGTCATAAGTCAAGCAGTGAGACAAATCACCACTCGCGACAAAAGTAATTTTCTTTTTACTTTCTTTGATAATTTTCCCGAGTGTTTGTCCGAAATCATAGTGACTTCTTAAATCAAGCATTGAGAAAGTCAAAGGCAGTAGCTTAAATTTGTTATACCCTTCGCTTAAATAGTAAAGCGGCACAATCATACCATGGTCAAGATTTTGTTCGGGGGTTAACTCGGAGTATAGCTCGGGGTTGATTACCGCGAGATTACCTAGGTTACTTCTAATCTCCTCGGTTAGTTCTTGGTCTTGATTAAACTTTAATCTGATGCCGTAGGCGCCAAAGGTTCCTAAGTCACCTTGGTAAACAGGAAAATCGTACATACCAAATATGTTATCTTCAAATATTCCATGTGGTGAAACAATTAAAACAGTTTCTGGTTTTAATTCTGCCATTTCTTTTGCTAATTCTTTCATTGCCAGAACTGTATTTTTAATCGTATCCAAATTACTTCCACCAATTTCGGGGATGAGAATGGGGGGATGAGGTGTGATGTAGGCTAAAACTAACATAATGTAGAACGTAAAATGGAGAATGGAGAATGTGAAGAAAAGACATTTTCCATTCTCCATTATCCATTATACATTTTTAGACATTTCCAATATAAACATACTTCAATCCTGCCTTTTTACCGATTTTTTGTGCCATTTCTAAGGTTTTGATTGGTGTTGCAGGCAAGTTTTTTAGTTTTGCCTGGGGGAAAAAGCGGGTAACATGCCAAGGGGTTTCCGGACCTAAATTTTTTACAACCCAGCTGGCGATTTTCTTGAGGTTATCAGAGGAATCGTTCAGAGTTGGAACAATGTTAGTAACAATTTCCACGTGCATTTTCCATTTTTCTTTTGCTAATTTCGTCACTTTGAGGATTTCTTTAATATCGCCAATGTTAGCAACTTTGTGATAAAACTCATTATCAAAACTTTTGATATCAACACGGTAAGCGTCGAGGTAAGGTCCGATTAAATTTAATTGCTCTTCGGTCATATAACCATTAGTAACATAGACCGTATAATAATTCTTGAGTTGAGGATGCTCTTTAATTTCCTTCATTACATCTAAATTGAACTCTAACCAGATCGCTGGTTCATTATAAGTAAAAGCGACACCAGCTGATCCGGTTTCCTGCATCATTTTCACTACTTGTTTGGGGGTGATTTTTTTAATCGTTTGGCCGAGGAATTGAATCTTTTTGTGATCGGTGTAAGAAATATCCCAGTTTTGGCAAAAGGTGCAACGAAAGTTACATCCGTAGGTGCCCAATGATAAAACTATTGTTCCTGGATGAAAATGGTAAAGCGGTTTCTTTTCAATCGGGTCTACGTTAATCGCTGAAGCGATTCCATAAATCAAAGTGTAAAGTTCGCCCTTTACATTTTTACGGGTGCCACAAAATCCCGTGCCGCCTTCCGGGATTTTGCAGTATCTCTGACAGGTGTAACACTGCACGTAGTTGTTGGATAATTTCTTGTACAGTAATGCCTTTTTCATCACCTTCATTATAGCGCAGTTGCTTTTTCTTGCCATCTTTGCTATATTACTTTCTTGACTCTATCGTTAATGTTCCTTAAAACTTAGGAGGTTAAGATCTTGGCTGATTCCAACAGGGTCAATAATAACGGGAATCCCAAGCCTTTCCCCAAACGCTGTTCTCGCTGGATTATAGCTGATCGTAACAGTCACAATGGCGCGAAGCGAGAAGTAGAAAGACGGAGGAGGAAATAGCTATGCTTCGACTTTGGTTCGGCTCGTTATTTTTCGCGTTTGCTTTTGTAACAGCAATCGCTTTTTGTCCTTTCCGTGATTAACAGTTAATTTCCGACCATTACTGGGGAAAGCTTCGCCATTGGATAGGCTGGGTGATCATTTTGCTGATTGCGATTGGATCACTCGCTCTTATTACAGTCAGGTGCAGAAAAGAAAGAACCATTACCTAAGGAGGAATTATGAAAGGTCCTTTAAAAGTGCCGATGATTATTTGTATAATCATCGTTGCTATTTACACGATCCCGATGGTCCGGTTCCCTTTCCCGAATCCGATTTCCTGGAATCACGGGAATTACGAGCTGGTTATCCCGCTACCTTGGGGGATGACCGATTGGGTAACGCGGACGGAATATTTTCTTTTCTTCGGGGTCATCTGGCTTGCGACGGTCATCTTAGGCGTCTGCTACTTTTTAACCAGGAACAAGAACTAGCGGAATACGGCCTTATAGCGGGAGCTTTCCAAAGCCCCCGCTTTTTATTTTTTTATTTTCCGGGTACCGTACAGTATATCTAGTTTGCTTTTTTCTACTCAATATCCTATAATAAAACTGCCTTCGTTGCTATCCAATTAGGACGAAGACATGTATTTTATCATTAACCCGCGCTTTTCCTTGGCGCACTAAAAAAGAAAGGATTTTTTTAATACTATGGTAAAAATAACTTCTGTTCAAAACGGATCTACTGCGGGGGGAGAAAGAACTAAAAAAACTCTCCGTGTAGCAGAGCTTGCCTCTGGCGAGAAAGAATCTTTTGAGGATCTTGTGGAGGATTATGTTAAGGACATTCCTCTCATTAAAGAAAATGAAACGGTCAAAGGAAAGATTATGGAAATTAGAGATAACCAAGTGCTTTTAGATATCAATGGTATAACAACCGGCATTATCAATGGCCGGGAATTAAACGATGGCTTGGGTACGATGGAAGAGTTAAAGGTGGGTGATGAAGTGACAGCAACCGTGATTGAATTAGAAAATGAAGATGGGCAAATGATTCTCTCCCTTCGTCAAGCTGGTCGTGAGAAACTCTGGGAGATGTTGAAAGAAAGAATGGAGAAGAAAACTCCATTTGATTGTGAAGTGGTGGAAGCCAACAAAGGTGGTTTGATGATGGAAGTTGGCGGCATCAAAGGGTTTTTGCCTGTTTCTCAATTAATTCCTGAGCACTATCCAAGAGTAGAAGGTGGTAACAAGGAAGAAATCCTAAATCGTCTGCAAGAATTTGTTGGTAAGAAGTTACGTGTTACGATTATTAGTGTTGACCCGCAGGAGAGAAAGTTGATTCTTTCCGAAAAAGAAGCCATTCGTGAGAAACAAGAAAAGAAGCTGAGACAACTCAAAAAGGGCAAAGTTGTGGAAGGAATTGTCAGCGGTGTGGTAGACTTTGGCTTTTTTGTGCAATTTGACGGTCTGGAAGGTTTGGTGCACATTTCTGAAATCAGCTGGGATAAAGTAGATCATCCTTCTGATTATGTTAAAGTTGGTGACAAAGTAAAAGTTTCCGTTCTGGGTATTGATGGCGATCGTGTTTCTTTAAGCATGAAACGTCTTACTAAAGATCCGTGGGTGGAGGAAGCGAAGAAGTATAAAGTTGGCGAAGTAGTAGGGGGTGAAGTAACTAAAGTTACTCCCTTTGGCGCCTTTATAAAGTTAGGTAAAAGGATTGATGGTCTAGTTCATATTTCTGAGTTGTCTGAAGATAAAATTGACCATCCGGAAGAGATTCTGAAAGTGGGAAGCAAGATGAAATTTAAGATTATCTCCCTGGAACCAGAGGAGCATAGGTTGGGATTGAGCTTAAAGGCGTTGATAGGGAAACCTAAAAAGCTTACAGAAAGTAAATCTATCTCTAGCGGAAAGGTAAGGAAGGATGCAGAAAAGAAATCAAAGTAAAGAGTTGCGATTTGCAATTAGTTTAGCGAGAAAAGCTGGAAAGATTCTGATGGTGGATTTTGGTATGGCTCACAAAGAAAAAGAGAAAGGTCGCTTTGGTTTGGTTACTGATACTGATTTGAAGTCAGAACGATTTATTTTAGGTGAGATTAAAAAACATTACCCGGACTGCGATTATCTTTCCGAAGAAAAAGGAGGAAGTGAGAGACACTCTTGTTATCGTTGGATCATTGATCCATTAGATGGAACTAACAATCATTTCTTTGGATTTCCAGCTTTTGCGGTAGCAATTGCTTTAGAAAAAAATCATTGTATTGAATTAGGTGTTGTTTATTTGCCTTATTGTGATTGGATGTTTTCAGCAGAACGTGGCAGGGGTGCTTATCTTAATAGTAACAGAATCAGGGTTAATCCCGGCAATATTGAAAAATTACCCTTTCTTTGTGATACACGTTTGAAATGGGAGAAAGAAAGTCGTTTAGGTGATTTGGATAAATTAGTAGATCACACTTTAAATGTTCGTATGTTTGGTTCTACAGCGCAAAATCTCTGTTTTGTTGCGGCTGGTTGTGCGGGATTATTCATTGAGCGGGCGACAAAGCCATGGGATATTGCGGCAGGAGGATTGATTCTAGAAGAAGCTGGCGGTTGTATTACTGATTTTGAAGGAAGGCCGTTTAGTATTTACATGAAAAATCTCGTTGCAAGTAATTGTAAATCGCACCAAATTATTTTAAGAATGTTGAAGTCATAAATTATGGCTATTAAAATTAGAATGATTGCCCAAAAATTTGGTATGAGCGAGTATGAACTACGGAATAAGTTTTGTGAGTTTGGTTTTAAAGTTGACTCCAAGGAAGAAAAAATTGACGAGGGAACAGTTACGAAATTTGAAGAGAAGTTAAAAATGGAGATGGCTAAACAAGAAGAGGTCAAACCGAAAAGAACCAAAACAATTGAGATCCCGAGAATAATTCCGGTAAAAGAATTAGCAGAACGGATGGAATTGCCAGTAACAACAGTTATCAGCGAACTCATGAAAAATGGCTTAATGGTAACGATTAATGAGAATATTGATTTCGAAACCGCGGCGATTATTAGCGAGGATCTTGGTTTTAAGGTTAAGGAGGAAAAGATAGATTTACTCAAAGCGGCGAAAGCAGGGCAAAAATTATTGATTGACGATTTACTTAAAGAAGAGAATGAAAAAGAATTAAAGAGTCGCGCGCCGGTAGTGACTATTGTTGGCCATGTTGACCATGGCAAAACTACTTTGTTAGATGCAATTCGCGAAACTAACATTACTGCTAGTGAAGCTGGTGGTATTACTCAATATATTAGTGCTTATCAAGTTAAAAAGAAAGGAAAATTAATTACTTTTATTGATACTCCCGGTCACGAAGCATTCCGTGATATGCGCGCACAAGGAACGAAAGTCACCGATATTGCAGTTTTGGTAGTTGCTGCCGATGAGGGAGTGAAATCACAAACAATTGAGGCGATTAAATACGTGCAAGAAGTAAAAGTACCAATCGTTGTCGCAATTACTAAAATTGATAAACCTAATGCCGATCCGGAAAAAGTGAAAAAGGAGTTGGCAGATTATGAAATTCTTTCTGATGAGTGGGGCGGGAAAGATGTTTTTGTTCCGGTTTCGGGAGTAACCAAAGAAGGTATTGATGAGCTTTTAGAAATGATTTTGCTTATTGCAGAAATAGAGGACTTGAAGGCTAATCCTAATCGTTCTGCTGTTGGTACAGTGATTGAATCAAATTTGGAAAAAAGCCGTGGTCCGGTAGCAACAATTCTAATTCAAACTGGTACCTTAAAACAAGGTGATTTTGTTGTTATTGGTGAGACCCGCGGAAAAGTGCGTTTCATTGAGGATTTTTCAGGAAAGAGGGTGAATAGTGCCGGTCCCTCAACACCGGTTTTAATCGGTGGGCTCTTAGCAGTGCCTAAAGTTGGAGATATTTTGCAGGTAGTGGAGAATGAAGCAGTGGCAAGAATGGTGGCAGAAAGTTTTCATCGTACCAATGTAATTAAACAATTACAAAAAGAAAAAAAAGTCAGTTTAGATGAGCTTACAGCTCAAATTAAGGAAAGCAAGGTTAAAAAACTGCGTCTTGTTTTGAAAGCTGATGTTGCTGGTTCTTTAGAAGCGATTAAACAATGTTTGAAAGCAATTGGTACTAATGAAGTGGCTATTAGTTTGGTTCGTGCAGGTGTTGGTAATATTGGAGAATCCGATGTAGACACTGCTCTTACGGCTGATCAAATTATTTTTGGTTTTAATGTTAACATTGATTCGGTTGCTAAAAAGTTAGCGCGGAGTGAAAAGGTGCAAATCTATCAATTCAAGGTTATTTATGAATTAATTGAGAAAGCCAAGGAACTTTTGAGTAAGCTTTTAAAACCCGAAGTAGTTGAAAATACTTTGGGAAGATTAAAGGTTTTGAAGATATTTAAAACTGGTAAGAAGGATATGATTTTTGGCGGAAAAGTAACGAAGGGAACAATTAAGCCCCATCATTTAGTACGTGTTTTGCGAGGCAAAGAGCAAATTGCTAAAGGCGAAATTGATTCTTTAGAGCAAGAAAAAAAAGCAATCTCAGAGGCAAAAATTGGAGCAGAGGTGGGAATGCATTATCTGGGTAATCCTGTTGTTCAGGAAGGTGATATTGTAGAGGTTTTTAGTCGAGCAGAGAAGAAAAGAAGTTTGAAGTAGGATAGAGATCAAGAATTAAAGGTCAAAGTTACTTGATCAATTATCTTTCTTTGAACTGTTTACTTTTAATCTGTTTTTATGCCTTCACGACGCATTCTTAAAGTTAATGAACTAATTAAACGTGAGGTAGGGAAAATAATTTTGGAGATGATTGATGATCCGCGTTTTGGTTTTGTGACTGTAACACGTGTGGATACCTCGCCGGATTTGGAGCAGGCAAAAGTTTTCTTAAGTTATCTGGGAACCAAAACAAAACAAGAGGAGGGGATTCGTAGAGTGATTCAAGAAAATGCCTATGAAATTCAGAATCGTTTGAATCATACCTTAGAAATGAAAAATGTTCCCAAACTTGTGTTTGATTTTGATTATTCGGCGCGTAATGCCGCACGAGTGGAAAAGCTTTTAAAAGAAATTGAAGATGAAAAAGATTCCCTTCAAAATCAGCTCAATGATCGTAGCAGTACTGAGACGAAGTAAACGGTTGCTTCTTATTTGTCATCGCAATCCCGATGGCGATGCTTTGGGTGCAACACTGGCGCTTTATTCTGTGCTGCGGCTGCAATTGAAGAGGGAAGTGATTCTGCTTTGCAATGACGTGGTGCCAGAAAATTTTCGCTTTCTTCCTTATTTTTTTGAGTTTCGTACCAAACTTGATCCGCATAAAGATCGTTTTGATACGGTTGTCTTTCTTGATACTGCCGACCGGAAGCAAATTGGCTTAGAAAAGTTTTTGCCAATTATTTTCAACAAAAAAATTAACCGGATTAATATTGATCACCATCATGACAATAGTTGTTTCGGAGATATTAATTTGGTTGTTGATTCCTCATCTACCTCTGAAGTCATCTTTCGTCTCTTGAAAAATTTTGGCTGGGAAATCACCTCTCAGATTGCTACTTGTTTGCTCACAGGAATTTATACTGATACCGGAAGCTTCCAACATGATAATGCTACTAGGGAAACTTTTCAGATTGCTTCTGAATTGATTCTCAAGGGTGCACGCTTAAATCTAATTATTCGGAATACCTTTCAATACAAACCGCTTTCTCGTCTCCGTTTGTGGGGACGGGCTTTACGGCGAATTCGGCGGGACCAAAAGGAAGGTATAAATGTTTCAGTAATTACCAAGAAGGATTTGGAAGAAGTTGGTGCTACCCTAGATGATCTAGAAGGGGTAGTTAGTGTGATTAATACTATTCCTAATACCAAAGCAACAATTCTGCTCTCGGAAAAGAATAATAGGGATGAAATCAAAGGTAGTATTCGTACCGAAATGGATGATGTTGATGTTTCTCAAATTGCTTCTTTATTTGGTGGCGGCGGACATAAAAAAGCTTCTGGTTTCTCTTTACCAGGAAGATTGGAAAGAACTGGAAGAGGAGGGTGGAAAATTGTTAAATGATGGAAGGTAGCAAATAGTAGATAGTGATAGTTAGAAACGATATCTGCTACCATTCCTATTAATTTATTATTTTTCCGATGAATGGTTATCTTACCAAGGCCTTTGTTCTAAGAAAGATAGATCTAAAGGAAGCGGATGAGTTAGTCACACTTTTTAGCTTAGATAAAGGTAAAATAAAGGTTATTGCCAAGGGGATTAAAAAAGCGCGCAGTCGCAATGTTGGCAACTTAGAGCTTTTGAATTTAATTGAGGTTTATTTGATTCCCGGCAAGCAGTTTGAAATAGTTACACAAGTAAAGGTTTTAGAGAGCTTTCAAGAGTTAAAATCCGATCTTGATCAAATCTCTGTTCTTTATTATCTAGCTGAATTAATTGATAAACTAGTAGGAGAGAACGAAAGCATCCCAGAAGCTTTTACCTTACTAGGGGATTTTCTGAACTGGTTTAAAAATAATTCTAAGAGTGCCTTAAAAAATTTTTACTTGCGAGGATTAGAACTGAAATTAATTCAGACTCTTGGTTTTGCACCAGAGGTTTACGTTTGTGTTAGGTGTCGTAAGAAATTAAGCGAGAAAGAAAAGAAATATTTTAATTTCAGTTTGGGAGGAATTCTTTGTGAACAATGTGGCCGAATAGAAGAAGGAGTCCCCGTTTCTAATGAAGCAATTAAAATCTTGCGCCTGATTGGAAGTTCTAATTTTTATTTCGGTATCAAACTTCAAGTAAAAGAATCCGACCAAAAAGTTGCTGAGCATTCTATTCAGCAATATCTCCATTGGGTTTTAGCTCGAGAGTTAAAGACTTTAGCGGTTACACATGCGCTTAAAAGAGTTTAGAATACAAGAAAAAAATAATGTACTTCAAACTGACTTACCTAATGTCTGGGTGGAATTGAGCTCTTCGGCACTTCAAAATAACCTGAGGGAATTAAGAAGGGTGATTGGTGATAAGGTATTAGTTATGGCTATGGTAAAAGCTAATGCTTATGGACATGGGATGAAAGAGGTAGCACCGGTTTTAGAAAGGCTAGGAGTGGATTACTTTGGAGTGAATAATTTTGAAGAAGCGAAACAATTACGCGAAACAGGGTGTAGATTACCAATACTTATTTTAAGTCAGGTGAATGATAATGATTTGCGGATGATCAATGGAAATAATTTTGAGCTTGTTGCTTATAGTTTGGATTATTTAAAGAAGTTGAATCAAATTGCTTTGGAAGTCAAAAAGAAATTTTTAGTTCATTTAAAGATTGATACAGGAATGGGACGTTTGGGAATTTTTATGGATGAGATTGGGGAGTTAATTAAGCTTTTGTCTTCTCTTTTGGGGATTGAAGTTAAAGCAGTCATGACTCATTTCGCGGCAAGTGATGATCCTAAAAAGAAAGATTATTTTAATTTGCAATTGTGTAATTTTCAGGAAGTACTCTTTGAGCTGCAAAAAGGAGGGATCATTTTGCCGATAAAGCATATTGCTAATAGTGGTGCAGTATTACTTTATCCCGAGAGTCACTTTGATTTAGTGAGAGTGGGGGCTTTGCTCTATGGTTTTTGGCCCTCAGAGGAAGTTTGCAAACTTAAAAGCAGAGAAGTAAAATTACAACCAGTTTTATCACTGAAAACAAAAATTGTTCAAATTAAGACGATTAAAAAAGGAAATTTTGTTGGTTATGGTTGCACCTTTGAGGCATCTTCTAACCTCAAAATCGGTATCATTCCGGTGGGTTACTTTGAAGGATATAATCGTTTGTTCTCTAATCAAAGTGAGGTACTAGTCCGGGGCAAGCGAGCAAAGGTGATCGGGAGAGTGTCAATGAATCTTACTGTCGTTGATCTTACCAAGATACCGGGAGTAGAAGTGAATGATGAAGTGGTTTTAGTCGGCAAACAAGGGCAGGATGAAATAGACGTGGATGAGTTAGCAGAGAAGTGCAATACGATTAATTATGAGATTGTTACGAAGATTGCCGAGAGCATTCCAAGAATCATCATATGAACGTATTGTAGAGACGGGTCTGAAACTTGTCTTTATAGGAATACGTCGTTATTTATTTATCAATCATTAAAAATATTTATGGAACCAAAAAATAATCTGATGGAAAAAATTACCTCGCTTGCTAAGCGACGAGGTTTCTTATTCCAAAGTTCCGAAATTTACGGTGGGATTAACGCTTGTTATGATTACGGTCCGCTTGGTGTAGAATTAAAAAACAATATTAAAAGAGCTTGGTGGGATACAATGGTCTCTTGTCGTTCGGACATTGAAGGAATTGATGCGAGTATTTTAATGCACCCAAAGGTTTGGGAGGCTTCGGGTCATATTGATAATTTTACGGATCCTTTGGTGGATTGCAAGAAATGTAAACGGCGTTTCAAGGAAGGTGATGTTTTGGAAGAAGCAAGGGAAAAAGATATTAAGGGCATTTTAAGATGTCCGGTTTGTGGCGGCGAATTAACCAAAGCACGTCAGTTTAACTTGATGTTTAAGACTCACATGGGCCCCGTTGAAGATAAGGCAAGTGAAATATTCCTTCGGCCGGAGACTGCCCAAGGTATTTATGTGAACTTTAGAAATGTTTTAGATTCTACTGGTCAGCATATTCCCTTTGGTATTGCTCAAATTGGTAAGGCCTTTCGTAATGAGATTACTCCCGGAAATTTAACTTTCCGCTTACGTGAGTTTGAGCAAATGGAAATGCAATATTTTGTTAAACCTAAAGAAGCAACAAAATATTTTGATGAGTGGTTAAAAAAAAGAAAAGAATGGTATATTGATTTAGGTCTGAATCGAAGTAAGGTGCGAATACGTGAACATAAGGAAGGGGAACTAGCTCATTATGCCAAGAAGGCAGTGGACATTCAATTTGAGTTTCCTTTTGGTTTTGCAGAACTGGAAGGAATTCATAATCGTAGCGATTACGATTTGAAACAACATGAAAAGTTTAGTGGCAAGGATCTGGACTACGTTGATCCGGTCACTCATGAGAAGTATCTTCCTTGGATTGTGGAAACTTCAGGAGGTGTTGATCGAGCAGCACTAGCTTTTCTTATTGATGCTTATACCGAGGTGGAAGGTGGTAGATCGGAAAAAAAACAAACAGTTCATGAAAAAGAAGTCGTTTTGAAGCTGGACAAGCAGCTGGCACCTGTCAAGGTGGCAGTTTTGCCCCTTTTGCGTAAGCCGGAACTCAAAAAGGTAGCAATGGAGGTTTTCGAACAAGTCAAAGGTGAGTTCAAAGCCCAGTACGATGAGACCGGCTCCATCGGCAAACGCTACCGCCGTCAAGATGAAATTGGTACTCCTTACTGTGTTACTATTGATTTTGAGACCTTGGAGGATAAAGCAGTGACTGTAAGGGATCGGGATACGATGAAGCAGGAGAGAGTGGAAATTAAGAATTTGGTTGAATATTTAAAAGTTAAATTTGGCTGTTGATCATCGAGATCTATTGACTGTAAGCCAAAAGTTTGGTATAATTAAAGAACAGGGAGAATAACCTGTTTCTCAAATGAAAAATAGAAACCAATCCAATAAAAATAAAAAACTCCTTTTAATCGCTTTAATTACTTCTCCCCTTCTTGGAGCACTAGCTTTAGGAGGAGTTTTTTATTTAGGGAACGTAGATAACGTAGTTTCTGACAAGGAGACAAAAATTACTCAAGAGAGTAACTTTGCGAAGGAAAGCCGCTCCCTTAGGAAGGATAATGAAGGAGGTGGAGCAAGAAAAGAACAGGAAGCGGTAGAGGGGAGTTATCAGGGGGAGGGAATTCAGGCAGTTGATTTAGATTCTGAAGGTCAGTTTACTTACGCCGAGAAAGAGGAAGGTCGAGCGTTCAAAAATCCTGCGAACTATGTAGATGAAAATGGAAATTTACCTCTGTTGCTATTTGTAGAGAGTAGTAATCTTGATCATAATCGGGAAGGTGTTGCCTTGGATCAGAGGATTAAGTTTAATCTTTCTCGTCCTGTCAGTCGTAATTTAATCATTCCTCAAATCAGACCGGAAGTAATTGGTAACTGGTGTTATTCAAATGAAGGTTCCGAGAAGTATTTGTATCGCACTTTGACCTTTGTGCCGGAAGAGAAAATGGAGCCAGCAACAAAGTACCGGGTAATTTTAAGAGGCACGAGCGAGTTAGGTGGAGTTAATAGGTATTTCAACTATCAGTTAACTTTCCGTACTCGAAACCTGACTTGGGAAATTGTTTCAAGTGAAGCTAATTTCCGAACGAGCGAGAGTCAAGCTACTGTGCCAGAGGAAGTTGTTTCCTTTGGACCAACTGGAGGCCAAGCGCAGCTTAATCAGAAAGTGAAAATCGTTTTTCGTGAGCCGATGCAAAGAGAATCAGTAAAGGAGAATTTTGCAATTACGCCGGTGTTTTCCGGCAGTTTTCAGTGGTCCGCAGATAATAAAGAGTTGCACTTTACTCCCCAAGTTAGTTTTGAGAGAGAGACAACTTTTAGGGTTTTACTTAAAAAAGAGGCACTCAACGAGCAAGGTAAACCTTTGAGCTGTGACCTTGATTTTTCTTTCCAAACCGTTGGCAAGGTTTTGGTTACTAAGTTCTCTCCTCGAAATGGCTCAAAGAATCTCTCGCTCAATACTCCAATCAAATTTTATTTCAATCAACCTGTTGATCCTGAATCAGCACGCAGTCATTTTAGAATTATTCCTGACATAGAGGGAACAATTACTTTTCCGAATCAGCAAGTTTTGGTTTTTCAACCGCGACGGCTAAATTATCAGACTGCTTATCGTGTAAAGATATTGGCAGGAGTGAAAGCAATTGATCTTCCTGATCCACGCTTTGATTCCGTTGATACTTACGGTTCTCACTTCCAAACTAAAACTCAAACAATTCTTTTAAATGTTTTTCTGGATTACCAAGATTATCCTTTGTCTTGTGAAGCTGCTGCACTGAAAATGGCTTTAGCTTTCAAAGGTAGAAGATTGTCTGAAAACTCGATTCTAGGACAGATGCGTCATCATAACGCCGCTAGATGGGGTGATCGATGGGGAGATCCTTTTCGAGAGTTTGTGGGGAGTCTATACGGTAGACAGAACTCTACTGGTTATGGTGTTTATTGGCAACCAATTAGTAAAGCTGCTCGCAGGTGGCGGCATCACTCTAGTGCCCGTTCCTTTCAGAGTATCACGGAACTGACTAGCCAGATTAGGAAAGGAAATCTGGTTGTTGTTTGGGGTACCATTGGTTCCTGGGCTCGCCCGGATGGCTGGTGGACGAGAAGTGGTAAATATATCCCTGCCTGGGTTGGGGAGCACGCGCGGACAGTCACAGGGTTTGTTGGGGGTCCAGTAGCACCGAAATATATTATTGTTAATGATCCGATTGCTGGGAAAATTTATTGGAGAACAAGTAGTTTTTTGAAGAATTGGCGATCGTTTGGATTTAAGGGAGTAATTGTGAAGTAGTTACGGGAAGGAGGGAGAGATTTCTTCCTGGCAAATATGGTGAAATAGATTAATTTTAGTGTGGATATATTGTGAATAACTGACATTTGAAAACTGTCAGTTTTTTATTACCAACTTTTGTTTAATGTCGGTTTTTGGCGTTCGGATAGTGCTGAAACGCAAGGTGCAAAATGCAAAACGCAAAAGTTTTGAATTTTGAGTTTTGAATTTTGAGTTAGATTGATGGTGGATTATAATTCAATCGTAAAGGAGAAATGTGGATGAAAATGGGGATAAGTGGAATGAAAAGTGGATAACAGCTATATATAAACAAAAACAAACACTATTTTTACTCCGCTTGTAGTCAGTCTATGCCCTTTAGGCCTTGACTGGTGAAGTTGGAACAAAGTTGATGGGGGATATTAAGCAGTTATGACCCCTTCCCATCCCCCATCACCCTTATTCCAATTCCAAAACCATGTTTATCGGTGAGTTTCGTCATACCATTGATCAAAAAGGTCGTTTAGCTATCCCCAATAAATTTCGGACTAGCTTGAGTGAGGGAGTAGTTGTTACCCGCGGTTTGGATAACTGTCTTTTTCTTTATTCCAGAACAGAGTGGGAGAAGATCGCGGAAAAATTAAGTAATCTGCCAATTAGCCAAAAAGACGCGCGTGCTTTTGCTCGCCTGATGCTGGCTGGGGCAATGGATGTAGAAATAGACAAACAGGGTAGAATTAACCTGCCACAATATTTACGCAAATACGCTAATCTAACAAATAGATCAGTAATTGCGGGTTTGTATAATCGTTTGGAAATCTGGAATCCTAAAGCCTGGGATGAGTACAGATCTGGCACCGAGAAAGAAAGCAGTGAAATTGCCGAAAAACTAGGTGAACTAGGGGTTTAGCTTGAGATATGATTAATTTTAAAAGTCCCCACCTACCTGTTTTACTTTCAGAGGTAGTAAAAGGGTTAAGTCTTAAGTTTGGTGATAATGCGGTTGATGCGACATTGGGTTACGGGGGACATGCAGAGGCAGTTCTTAAAGCTATCGGATCGAAAGGAAAACTATTGGGAATTGATCAAGATCAAAATGCAATTAACTATTGTCAAAACAGATTCATTAGATATCAGAAACAGGGTCAACTCTTTTTACACCATGGTAATTTTCGCTATCTTGGCGCTATTGCTGAAGAGCGGGCTTTTTCAGACATTGCAGGAATCTTGTTTGACTTGGGGGTTTCTTCTCCGCAAATAACGGATCCCGGGCGAGGTTTTTCTTTCCAAAAGGAGGGGCGACTAGATATGCGAATGTCTTCTAGCTGTTCCCAAAGAAAGATCTCGCCCGGATTGAAAGTTTCAAGGAAAGTCTTTGCTAGTTTGAATAATCTGGAAGGGTATATTGAAAACAATCCTTGCTCAATTTCTGCACATGAAATAGTAAATAATCTTGCAGAAAAAGATCTTGCTAATCTCCTTTGGCGCTACGGAGAAGAGAAGAAAAGCAGAAAGATTGCTCGCTTAATTGTCGAGGAACGGAAAAAGAAGTCAATTGAGACTACTACTGAATTAGCAAAAATTATTGAAGCAGCAATTGGGAGAAAGAAAAAAATTCATCCTGCCACTCGTACCTTTCAAGCATTAAGAATTGTTGTTAATAGAGAATTGAAGAATCTTCAAGAAGGATTAAAACAAGCAATCGCAATTTTAAATCCTCATGGTAGAGTAGTAGTTATTAGTTTTCATTCGCTAGAGGATCGTATCGTCAAAGATTTTTTTCGAAAAGAATCACAAGGGTGCATTTGTCCACCTAACTTTCCTAAATGTATTTGTGGTCATAAAGCAACCTTAAAAATTATCACCAAAAAACCAATTACGCCATCTGATGAGGAAGTTAGAAACAATCCTTTAAGTCGCAGTGCAAAACTTCGGATTGCTGAGAAAATGTAATTGGTATTAAATGGCAAATGTCAAATGTGATAATTAAAACATTTTACATTTGACATTTTACATTTAACATTATCTCAATGGGAACATTAGCAATTACTCGTTTTGAAACGAGGAGAATTGGTTTTCGCCGCAAAGTTCGTCAAAAGGACTTTCGTCACAAATTAAGAACTGGACCAATTGCTGTTACATTTCTGATTGTTGTTTTTATCTGTATTGCTGCCTTATTGTACTTGACGCAAGCGAATAAATTAGCAACGCGGGGGTATACGTTAAATGAATTGAAACAAAAAAAAGCGGAGTTGCAAATAGAAAACGAACGTTTAAACGTGGAATCCGCGCGCTTGCAAGCAATTGGTAATGTGGAAAGTAAAGTAAAAAATGACCAGTGGGAAAAAGTTGATCAGGTAAATTATCTTCCTAAGCCGAATGAGAATGTAGCGATGGAGCAGTGAAAAGAGATTTTACGATCTGAAGGAGTAGCGGAATTGGTTCAGTGGGCTGGAGCTACTCTTTTATAGTATAATAGATTTGGAAACTCATAAGACTAAAAATGCAGAACGAAAAATAAAGTTTTAATTGTTTGTTCAATGCGAAGTTCTATCTATAAAGAACAATCTGCGCAAAAGCGGCGCCTAGTTTTGTTAGGTGTAATTTTGGTGATTTTTGCATTGGTAATAGGGGGTAAGTTATTTTACCTGCAGGTATTTCGTCATGGTTATTACATTGCTTTTGCAGAGAACCAACATTATATTAAACGTGATATTCCTGCCGAGCGTGGCAAGATTTATGTTCGTGATTCGGAAAGTGGGAAGCTCTATCCTTTGGCAACCAACATTTCTTTAGATATGGTTTATGCAATTCCCTATCAGGTACAAGATCCTATTCTTGCTGCGCAGAAATTAGCACCAATTTTAAAAATGAAAGAAGTAGAAATTCTTAAAATGTTTGAACGCAGTAAATATTATGTTCCACTCAAACATAAATTAACAGAAAAGCAATCCCAACAAATTAAAGCTTTAAAGTTAAATGGCATTATGGTTACTTCTGAAAGTTGGCGTTATTATCCTGAGAAACGTCTTGCATCGCACATTCTTGGTTATGTTGACTGGGATCAAAGGGGACATTATGGTTTAGAAGGTTACTTCAACGAGAGTTTGCGGGGGAAAACAGGTTTTATGACAGGTGAAAAAGATCAAGCGGGCCGATTAATTTCTATTGGTAATCTTGATTTAGAGCCGCCAAGAAATGGTGATGATTTAATTTTAACTGTTGATCGCACCATTCAGTATGAAGTGGAGAAAGTACTAGCCGAAGGAGTGAAAAAACATGGGGCCCAGAGTGGCAGTATCATTGTGATGGATCCAAAGACTGGCGGTATTTTGGCGATGGCTAACTACCCTGACTTTAATCCCAATCGTTACTACAAGTTTAAAAATTATGACATTTTCAACAATTCTTCTATTAATAGTGTTTATGAACCTGGGTCTATCTTCAAGCCGATTGTTATGGCTGCAGCGTTGAATGAGGGAAAAGTAAAACCAGATGATACTCATCAATGTACTGGCTATGTTCGTATTGGTAATGATATTGTCAGAACTTCTACGCGGGAAGCACATGGTAAAGAGACAATGACTCAAGTAATAATTAATTCTTGTAATGTCGGAATGGCGAAATTAACAACAGAGAAAATGGGTAAAGAGTTGATTTATGATTATTTGATAAAATTTGGTTTCAGTAGTAATACGGGAATAATGATGGATACTGAAAACAAAGGGAATATACGCCAACCTAAAGATTGGGCGGAAATTGATGTGGCGACTTCAGGATTTGGTCAAGGGTTGGGTGTAACTTCGTTGCAAATGGTAACGGCGTTTTCCGCACTAGCAAACGAAGGTAACTTAGTCCAGCCGCGCATAATTGATGAAGTGATTCATAGTGATGGTAGTAAAGAAAAGAAATCACCTAAGTTAGTACGTCAGGTAATCTCTAAGGATACTGCCAAAACAATTACTGCAATGCTAATTGCAGCAGTTGAAGAAGGTTATGTTCAAAATGTTAAAATTCCAGGCTATTATGTTGCTGGTAAAACTGGTACAGCGGAAGTAGCGCGAGCAGATGGTCAGGGTTACGATCCAACAAGAAGAATTACTACTTTTATTGGTTATCTGCCGGCGAATAATGCTCGTTTTATTATTTTAGTGAAGTTAGATTTACCTAATTCTGGCCCGGGGATCTGGGGTATTACTACTTCCGCGCCAATGTTTAAGGAAGTAGCACAGTATTTGATTCAGTATTATCGTATTCCACCGGAAAGATAAAGACAAAGGGCAAGGAGTAGAAGGCAAAAGTAAAATCAAAAGGCAAAATTAAACTATTATTTATTTCATGAAAGAAGTAACCTAGGCTTTTATTTTTTCCTTCACTTTTTCTTTTTAACCTTTACCTTTTACTTTTGTCCATTATTATCTCGATGCCAAAATCTCTCAGAAAAATCTTGGAAAGAGTATTGAAGTTTCTTGCTACTCGTGTATTGAAACGTTACCATCCATTGGTAATTGCAATTACGGGTAGTGTTGGTAAAACCACGACAAAGGATGCTGTTTATAGTGTAGTCAAAGAAACTGGTTTAGTTTGGCGAAGTAAGTTGAATTATAACAATGAGATTGGAATACCACTAACAGTTTTGGGGTTAAAGCCGTCATCCTCACCGTTTGTTTGGTTGGGAAATTTAATTAGGGGACTCTGGCTTGGTCTTGGTGTCAAAACAAGGAAGTATCCTGAGAAATTGGTTTTAGAACTAGCGGCAGATAAACCGGGTGATCTTGAGTATTTAACGAGTTTCATTAAGCCCGATATTGCAATTGTTACTAAAGTGAGCCCCGTGCACGCAGAGTTTTTCGGTGATTTGGAAGTAACTGCGAAAGAAAAAAGAAAAATAGTAGAAGAATTGAAAGAGGATGGCATTGCGATTTTAAACTATGATGATAAACGGGTAAGACAAATGGGAGAAGTACTCCCACAAAACAGAGTGATTTATTACGGCATGAATGATGTTGCTAAATTACGGGGGTTTAATATTGAAACCGGAGTAGGAGGAACGACTTTTCAATTTAGTTATGAGAGTAAGTCTCATCAGGTAAAAATGCCAAACATTATCGGTGAGCATTTCGTTTATGCGGCGTTAGCAGCGATTTCCGTAGGGGTTTTCTTGGGATTAGATTTAAGAGTAATTATCAAAGGGATTTCGGAATTAAAACCAGCACCACACCGTCTACAGTTAGTAAAAGGAATGAAAGGAGCAACAATTATTGATGATACTTATAATGCCAGTGCGCCTTCTATGTTAGAGGCATTAAAAGTACTGGGAAAAATTGAAGGTAATTTCCGTATTGCAGTTTTGGGTGATATGCTGGAGTTAGGTGACTACACTGAAAGTGAACACCGGAAAGTGGGAAAAAGAGCGGCAGAAATAGCAAATTTACTAATTGTTGTTGGTAAATATGCTCGTTTTATTGGTGAAGAAGCGGTTAAAAGTGGTTTGGCTAAAGATAAAGTGATTGTTACCAGAAGTGTCGAGGAAGCGGAAAAAGTTTTGCGGGAACATCTCCAAAATCGTGACGTTGTTTTAATTAAGGGGTCGCGTGCAGTAGGATTAGAAAGAATCGTTGAAAATATCAAAGATTAGTTAAAATAGCGTGGAGATTTAGTATGCTATGTATCTATGAATGAAATTTAAATTATGCAACAAAATTTAAATCAAAAGTTAAAAGATTTTCGAGTTCGTTTTGAAAGAGCACGGAGGTATCTTTGACCTTGCGTCTAAACCATTGGAGATTAAAAAATTAGAGACCGAAATGGAACAGCCTAATTTTTGGCAGAATCGAGAGCGTGCTACTGAAGTAAGTCGGGAGATGGAAAGATTACAGGATGAACTTCTGAAATGGCAAGATTTTGAAACGGAATTAAATGATTTGATTGAGCTTCACAATTTATTGAAAAAAGAGCATGATTCTTCTTTGCAGAGAGAACTTTTTGTTCGATTGAACAAATGGGAAAAAAGTTTTGCCAAGGAGGAATTCAAGTTGTTATTCAAGGGGAAGTACGATCGTAATAATGCTATTCTGGCAATCCATGCTGGTACTGGTGGAGTGGATGCCCAGGATTGGGCGGAGATATTGTTGCGGATGTATCTGCGTTATGCTGAGAAAAAGGGGTTCTTAGTGGAAGTCATTGAGAAAATCAAAGGTCAGGAGGCAGGGGTTAAGAAAGCGCTGGTTTTAATTAAGGGTTCCTATGCTTATGGCTATTTGAGAACGGAAGCTGGGGTGCATCGCTTAGTGCGTAAATCACCGTTTAATGCAAAAAATTTGCGCCAGACTTCTTTTGCTCTTGTAGAAGTCCTGCCGGAAATTGAAGAAGGAATTGAAATTAAAATTAAACCAGACGATTTAAAAATTGATGTCTTTCGTGCTTCTGGCCATGGTGGTCAGAGTGTTAATACTACTGACTCGGCAGTAAGAATTACTCATTTGCCGACAGGAATTACTGTTAGCTGTCAAAATGAACGTTCCCAATTACAAAATAAACAAATGGCACTTAAAATTTTACAAGGACGGTTACACTTGTTAGAACAAGCAAAGAAAGAAGAGGAAAAACGTCGTTTGCGAGGAGAATATACTTCTGCTGAATGGGGTAACCAGATCCGTTCTTATATTTTAGATCCCTATCAGTTAGTAAAAGATCACCGTACAGGATTAGAGATAAAAAATATTGATGCGGTGTTGAATGGGGACCTAGATCAATTTATTGAGATTAGTTTGGAAAAATTGAAATAATTCTTATGATTGTTTTTAAACACGTAACAAAGGTATACAATGACAGGATTGTTGCCTTGAATGATGTTAGTTTTCGAATTAAAGCTGGAGAATTTGTTTCTATCGTTGGTTCTAGTGGTGCTGGTAAATCAACAATTATTAAATTAATTCTTACTGAAGACAAACCAACAAGTGGTAAAGTAATTATTGGGGGAATTAATCTAGCACATCTCAAATCTTACCAAGTTCCTCATTTGCGTCGTAAAATTGGGGTAGTGTTTCAAGATTTTAAGCTTTTACCTAAGAAAACCGTTTTTGAGAATGTTGCTTTTGCGATGGAGGTAAACAATCAAAGCCAACGAGAGATTCAAAAGACCGTTCCCCAGCTTCTGGAATTAGTGGGTCTTGGTGATAAGAGCAACAGTTTACCGGATGAGTTGTCAGGAGGTGAGAAACAGCGGGTAGCGATTGCCCGAGCCTTGGCGCATCAGCCTAAAATTATTTTAGCTGATGAACCTACTGGTAATCTTGATCCAATTAATTCACGGGAGATTATTAAATTACTTTTAAAAATTAATCAGTTTGGTACAACGGTTATTTTAGCAACTCACGATCGAGAAATTGTTGATGCGATTCGTAAACGGGTGATTGTTTTAGATGAAGGTGAAATTACTTCTGATCAGAGGGTAGGGATGTATAATTTACGTTCGCGTGTAAGAAGTAAAAGATTAAAAAAATTATTTAGTTAGTTTTCTAAAATCAAAGAAATAATGAAAAAAAAGATTAAAATTTTTCTCTTAATCGCGGGAGCTATCGCCGCGATTATTTTAGTAGTAATTGCTACAGTTTGGATTGTTTGGGGAAAAGATAAATTAAGTTCCTTTCTAGATTCATTATTTAGATTAACGGGAATTAAACAAGAGCAAAGTGTTAATCCTAATTTGGTTACTTGCAAGCTTTGCGGCAAGCTAGTTGATAAAAAAGATGCTAATCACTATCCAGTGGCAGTGATGATTGATAATCATGTTCAAGCGCGTCCGCATATTGGCTTAAACGATGCTTGCATTATTTATGAAACGCTGGTGGAGGGCGGAATTACGCGACTGATGGCGGTTTATGGTCATGGAGGAGTGAAACAAGTTGGTCCGGTGAGAAGCGCCCGCACTTATTACTTAGATTGGGCGAGTGAGTATAATGCTTTGTATGCTCATGCTGGCGGTAGTCCGGAAGCACTGCAATTAATTAGAACCTACGGCATTTTGGACATGAATCATTATATTGGTCAGGCATACTGGCGAGATCTTTCTGCAAAAACTTATTTTGCCCCGCACAACTTATTTGTAAATATTGATCAACTGCGTGCGGATGGTTTAAAAAAATATTCTCTCGCAGATAAAATTATTCAAAAATTTCATTTTAAGAATGATTCTGGTCTTAACAATTCTCGTGCAGGTTCTATTGTAATTAATTATTCTAATTATACTCCCTGTTCGGTAAAGTTTATTTATGATGCCGATACTGATACTTACGTTCGCTATCTTGGAGGGAAAATTGATAAGGACGGACTGTCCAAACATTCCGTACGCGTGAAGAATTTGATTATTCAAATTACTCCTGCTTGGCTTTCAGAAAGAAGGTCATCGCGTCTAGCAATGCAGACAACTGGCTCGGGTAAAGCGCTAGTTTTTCAAAATGGTAGGGTAGTTTCAGCAACTTGGAGAAAGGCAACACGTTTGGATCAAACTCGCTTTTATAATAGCAATAACAAGGAAATTCGGATGAATCGGGGATTGACGTGGATTTCTATCGTAAGGAATCAAACGTTAGTAAAATACTAGTTCAAAGTTATGAGTTTAGAGTTTAGAATTAAAAAATACTTTAAAAAGTTTCTGTTATTGATTTTGTTCGGAATAACTGTTCTTCCGGTTTTTGTGCTTGCGTCAGATAATTCTGAACGTTCTTGGGAGTTTGAAGAGTTTGATGTGGCTATTCAAATTAATAAAGATGCCAGTTTTAATGTTGTTGAAAAACAAACTATTAATTTTCGGGGGAATTTCCACTTTGTGACGAGGAGTATTTTAAAGAGAAGATTAGATAAGATCACTGATATTAAAGTAGTAGAAGAAAACGGTGACTCCCTAAAGAATGTTTCTTATAGTGTCAGTGAAAATAATAGTTATTATATTATTCGCGTTGATTTTGATCTTACTGATGTTACTAAAACTTTTTTATTTAAGTATAAGGTGTGGGGAGGAATTGGTTATTTTAGTGATTATGATGAGCTTTACTGGAATGCGATTTCGGCTGAGAGGGAAGTGCCAATTAAGAGGAGCATCGTAAAAGTAACGCTACCAGAAGAGGTCAGTAAAGATCAATTGAAGCAAGCGGTTTATACTGATGCAAAGAATCATAGTGAGAAAATTTTGGATAGTAAAACCTTTCTTTGGAAAGCCGAGGACCTACCAGCAAATTCTAACTTTACAATTGTTTGTGGTTTTCCCAAGGATATTATCTACGAACCGTTTACCAGATCTGTTACTTTTAGTTTATTAGTAAAATTAGCTTCGTTTTTAGGAGTGGTATTAGTTTTTATGATAATGTTTATTCTTTGGTTTACTAAGGGACGCGACAAAGGAAGGCGGAAAACAATTATTGCCGAGTATAATCCACCAGATAATCTAAGACCGGGAGAATTGGGATTATTGATAAAAGAAAAGTTTCAAAATAAATTTATTACCGCGACACTGATTGATCTGGCGATTCGCGGTTACTTGAAAATTATTGAAAAGGAGAAGAAAGGATTATTCGGAAAAGGCAAAGATTATTCTTTTGAGTGCTTGAGTAAATCGTTAGCCGATCTTAAAGGGTATGAAAAACTGCTTTTAGAAGGGATTTTTGGCAGCAAGACAGAAGTGGATTTGAAAGATTTAGAGAATAAGTTTTATCGTGAGGTTTCTCGGATTGAAGAAGCTCTTTACCAAAGCGTTGATCAGCATCATTATTTCTTTGCGAATCCAAAGAATGTTCGTGCTGCTTACTTTTCTTTTGCGGGACTGCTAGCTGCAGGAGGATTGGCAATAATTTTTTGGGCGCATTTTCTTTCCAAGGGTTTCCTAGGTGTTGCCTTGATTACAATGGCGATGATTATTTTCTTGTTCGGCCGTAAGATGGCAGCGCGTACTAAAGTTGGATCACTGGCTTATGAACATTCCCTTGGATTCAGAGAATATTTACATACCGCGGAACGTTATCGTCTGCAAAAACTAACTCCGGAAACGTTTGAAAAGTTTTTACCTTATGCGATGGTTTTTGGCGTCGAGAAAGAGTGGGCGGAAAAGTTTAAGAACATTTATCAAAATCGCACGCCTAATTGGTATGTTTCTTCTGATGGTACTTTTTCCGCAATTGTTTTAGCGAGTAGTTTGAATTCGATGAACGATAGTTTTATGAGTGCAGCGGTTTCTAAACCGGGTGGCAGTGCCAGTTCAGGAAGCGGTTTTTCGGGCGGCTTTGCCGGCGGCGGAGGCGGTGGTGGAGGAAGTAGTGCGGGATGATAAGAATGTAAAATGGAGAATGGAGAATGGAGAAAAAGAAAATTGAGTAGGTTTTGCCTGCTCTTTTTGATACTTGATTTTCTTGATTTTTTAGGTTAAGTATATTAGTATTGAATATCAAGAGTGAACCTTCACATCAAAGAAAGCGAGGTGACAGAAATGGGTCGGATCGGATTAATTCGTATTGGCGCAGAATGTCTTCTCTGTGCCTCTACCGGTTTAAGGGAGGAAGAAGTTATTCCTTTCGCAGATCTTCTTGAAGAGCTTGATGTTGAAGATGAGATTTACCAGTTTTTTGACCCTTGCCGGGGGTCACTTGTGGTTAGGATTGAAGGAATAATGCTTACGGATCTTTTTAATCTTAATGGGAGGAGAAGTTATATTAAGATTCAAAAAGATCCAGCAGAAAATGTCATTGTAGTGTCGGTAGCGATTTATGCTAAGCGAATCCATCCCAGGAAATCACCGCGTGGCAAAATCGCTCAGCATAATGAAATACCACATCTTTTCATTCGCACCTTTGGTGCTTATGTGATGATGTGGATTCATTAAAACCCGCTTCTTGTGGTTTGAGGCGGGTTTTTTAGTTGAACGACTCTGGAGTTTTTATTACTTTTACAATAATGTCTCGGGATCAATATCAATTTTCCAATTCAGCGGCACAGCATATAATAATTTGCGAATTCCTTTGCCTTTAATAATTAAATGATAGCGATACTGATCATTGATGCGCGGAATAAACGCTGGAGTTGGCCCGATAATTTTGATTTCTTGTAAACCAATCTTTTCCTGAAAGCGGAGGAGGTTATTTTTGAGTTTCTCTGCGGCGATTAAACAATTTTCCTCTTTTTTTGTGGTGTAGATAAGCTTAACTAACTGTCCAAAGGGTGGATAATTTAATTCTATCCGACTTTGGAGCTCATGATTAAGTAATTTCTCGTAATTATTCTTCACTAGACAGTTAAGGGCGAGGTTTTGGGGGGTATAAGTTTGAATTAGGGTTCTCCCCGGTGTTGGTTTATTTTCAATATTCAAAATAAATTGATTGAAAAGTTGAAAGGTCTTTTCTTGATTGCGAAAGTCAGGGAGGTTTAAGAGAGTGTCAGCATTCACAATGCCTAAGAGAGTGACATTAGGGAGATTCAAAAACGGCTGAATCATTTTGGTTCCGATTAAAATGTCTGCTTTGTGATTCTCAAACTTTTGGTAGATGTTTAAGAATGTCGATTTTTTTGCTGCGATGTCCTTATCAACGCGAAGAACTTTTGCTTGTGGGAAGTATTTGCTAATCTCTGTTTCAATTTTTTGGGTACCTAAACCAAGATGATTTAGATACATGCTGTGGCAGTTAGGGCATCTTTTCGGTGGTTTGGCCTGATAGAAGCAGTGATGGCAGCGGAAGAGATTTTGTTCGGCTGCGCCGGGCACCGGATGGTACTCAGCAGTATGCAAGATGAGTGGAATATCGCAACGTGGGCAGTTAAAAACATAGCCACAATCACGACAGACGACGAGAGTAGCACTGCCGCGGCGGTTTAAGAATAATACCGCCTGTTTTTTATTCTGTAGAGTTTCTGTTAATGCTTCTAAGAGGTCATCACTAAAAACTGATTGGTGGCCTTTGCGCAGTTCCATGGTTAGGTCAACAAGAGAAGCACGAGTTGACTGGTCACGTTCAATTTTAATCAAACGATATTTGCCTTGCTGAACTTGATAGTAACTTTCTATGCTGGGGTTAGTGCTTCCGAGAATTATCGGTACTTGTTGCAATTGATTTAGCATCAGCGCAATCTTGCGGGCATGATAACGTGGGTTTTGTTCTTGTTTGTAGGCAGTGTCATGCTCATCATCAAGAATGATAAGTCCTAATTTTTTAAATGGACAGAATAAGGAAGAACGCGAACCGATGATTATTTTCGCTCTACCGGATTGAATCTTTAGCCACTCATGCATTTTATGTGAGCGCGATAGATCGCCATGCCAGATTGCAACTTTTTCTCCAAAAAATCTCAAATAAAATTTAATTTGTTTGGGGGTTAATTTAATCTCGGGAACGATGAGCAACGCTTGCTTGTTATTGTCAACAACCTTTTTGATTTGTTCTAGGTAAACTTTATCTTTAGTAATGCCGGTTTTATCGAAGAGAAGGTAAATTGGGGCGTGAAGTAAGGTTAATTTAGGAAGGTTTTCAAAAGGAGGCAGTTTACGGACAATGTTTTTTTGTTTGTAGAGAAAGAGAGGATCGGGATAATAAGTGGTTTCGGTCACACGAACGAGCTTTTTTTTAATCATTTGCTTCAAGAGACTTTCTGAAGCAGTAGTGCGACGGGAAAGTTCCTTTAGGGAGAAACTTTGTTGGTGTTCTTTTAAATAATTAATCACTTTTTCTTGCTTTTTTGATTTTGGTTTTTTTCTTAAACCACGGAGATATTTAACCTGCTGAATAATTTTTCCGCTGGCATAAGAAGGTGTAATAGTTTTGATTACTACACCTAGACTTGTTTTATAATATTGGCTGATTAAGTCGGCAAGTCGGAATTGATTTTCATCTAGGAGAGGGGTTTGGGAAATGATTTTTAGGATATCGCGAGTTTCTTCAATATTTGTTTCCTGCATTGTTTTTAAGACCACGCCTAAAACCACTTGTTTGCCAAAAGGCACCTCTACTACTTGGCCCTTTCTAATCTTACGGCTTAAAACTTTCGGAATAGAGTAAGTAAAGGTTTGGTAATTGGGATAAGTTTTACGAAAGACGATGATCTCGGCGTAACGCATTTGGGTTATTAAAACGGACCCCCTGAATTAAAGTCCGTCTTTAAAAATTGCTTTTTATTTCAAGACATTTCTAATATCAGCACCTATCTCGGTGCTAGAATCTAAAACCATAATTCCTTCTGCTTCAGCGGCTAAGCCTAGTTCTTTTTCGGAACAAATCATTCCTTCCGACTCAATGCCTCTTATTTTTACTTTGTCTATTTTTAAATTATTTGGCAGGGTAGCGCCAGCGATAGCAACGGGTACTTTTTGACCTACTTGAATATTATTAGCACCGCAGACAATTTTTAAGATTTTATCATTGCCAATAGTAACTTCGGTTAATTGTAATCGATCAGCATTGGGATGAGGTTCAATCTTTAAAATTTCTCCGACAAAAACATTGTTAATTTCTTGGCTTAACTTTGATTCTGGTAAAGGAATTTTAGAGAATAATTTTTTGAACCAACTAAACATTTTATTTTTTCGTCAGGAAGTAAAACTCTACAAGGATCATAATTGCGACAAATAAACTAGCGTCCCACCAAGTAAGCAGCTTCAGGAGTTGTAAAGCGAGAATACCAATTATGATTAGGGAAAGTAGGAATCCTTCTCGGAAGGAGACATTAATGTTAGCATAATAAAGCTCATTGTGACTTAAAGCAGTACGAATGAAAAATCCTGCCAGAGTAAATGTTCCTGCTAGGGCGAAGAATAAACTGATAAAAAATGAGCTTAAAGCGAGGGTACGGTTAGTATTGGGATTAAGATAAAAAATTGTTAGCACAAAAGCCACCCAGCAAATGACACTACTTGCTCCGATTCCGATTAAATAACTTTGCAGTTTCATAAAAATAGTTTATTGCAGAGATATTATAGCATAAGAAAAGGATACCTGCCTGCCGACAAGGCAGGGAGGTAACAGGGTAGAGGGCAGAGTTGGGGAGAAAGATATTGAAAACCCGCCTTGGTTAGAGGCGGGGATAGGAACTGGGAGCTCTTGGAGGGAGAGGTATTGCAGGGTGGTTGTGGGGATCGATGATTTTAATCGCCGGTTTATTTAGAACGTAAAGAAATTGCACTCCTTTGCGTTTGCAGTAACGCCGTGCGTGATTTTCGGCCCTTTTTTGGGCCTGGTAGGCGGTAGTATTAATGTTGCAGGTGAGTTGGGCAGTTTTTTGCCGTAGCCCATCGGGACCCATGAAGACGAATTGAAACTTGATCGTCACTTTATTACTGCGGCTTTCTTTCACTGCGTATCCCTCCTTGGTAATTTAATTTACGTTCGGTAAATGATGGGACAACTCAATTTAGCACAGGTACTGTTTTCTTGCAACTCTATCTACCAAAATTGGCATTTTTATGCTATAACTAAACCGAAATAACTTTTTAATCAACATTATGCCTAGCTCCAAATCACTTAGAATTGATATTTCTACTAATACTTTTCTGAAGGCACTTTTGATTGTAGGGTTGGTAGTGTTTGCTTATTTAGTGCGGGAAGTATTGCTAGCACTCGCGGTAGCGATAGTCATTGCCGCGGCAGTAGATCCTTTGGCGGATTTCTTTGAAAAGAAGAAGATTCCCCGCGTGTTGAGTATTTTACTGGTCTATATCTTGATTATTTTGGTGATTGGGTTGATCTTGTTCCTGATCGTTCCGCCTCTTGCTAATGAAATCAAACAACTTGCTAACAATGCTCCTTCTTATGTTGATTTTGTCAGCAAACGTTTTGTGCAGGTGCAGGATTTTGTGGAGCGGCATAATCTTGTTGATAATTTCAAAACGGTTTTAGACCGAGCAAGTAATACTTTGGGGCAAGTAACGAGTAATGCTTTGGGTTCGGTAGTATCATTCTTTGGAGGATTAGCTTCGGTACTTCTCGTTTTCTTCCTTTCTTTTTATTTAGTGATTGAAGAGAGACGAATAAAGAGTTTTGGCGCTTTGATTATTGTGTCAAACCGCCGCAAGCAAGTTGCACGACTAGTTGATGCCAGTCAGAGAAAAGTTGGTGCTTGGTTACGTGGTCAATTAGTACTAAGCGCAACTATTTTTCTGGTAACTTGGCTTGCGCTCTCCCTTTTGGGAGTTAAATATGCCTTACTTTTGGCTTTAGTTGCAGGAGTTTTAGAGATTATTCCAATGGTTGGTCCGATTCTTGCCGCAATTCCCGCAATCTTAGTTAGTTTTTCTCAGATCTGGTGGCTTGGTCTAATTGTCTTAGCGTTGTATGTTGTCATCCAACAGTTAGAAAATCACATCCTCGTTCCCAAGATTATGCAGAAGGCAACAGGAGTTAATCCGGTGTTAGTAATTCTCGGAATCTTAGCGGGAGCAAAACTCGGTGGTGTTTTAGGAATGTTTCTTGCAATTCCGATTATTGCAGGGTTATCAGTTTGGGTTTGGGAGTGGATTAATCTTCGAAACGCAAAACGAAAAACGTAAAATGAAAAATTATTCATTAGTCGTTAATAATTAATCATTAATTCTATGCCGACATTTCCATTTACTGCAGAAAAAAGTGGTTCAGCAAAACACATTCTCGCTAGTTGTGGGAAGAGATTTCAAGCGTGGCAAGGAAAGTATTATGATCGCTGTCCAGTTTGTGGTCGACGTGATGGTCAGGTTTCTCTTTAAGAGAGAAAAAAGTTGCGATAGTGAAGTTGCTAATTAAATTATGGTAAGTATTCTAGCGCAATCAGTTGCAAAGATTTATGGTGTAGGTCCTCAATATGTCAAACGCCTCAAGCGCTTGGGGATAGAGACAATTGAGGACCTGCTTTGTTATTACCCGAAAAGATATGAGGATTTGACTAAAGTGAAGAAAGTTTCTGAATTGAAAGAAGATGGTACAGTTCAAACAGTAAAAGTGCGATTGCATGATTTGAGAAATGTACGTACAAGAAAAGGAATGATTATTACCAAAGGTTCTTTTGAAGATGATTCTGGTGTTGGACAAGTAGTTTGGTTCAATCAGCCGTTCTTACAAAATGCTTTTCAAAGTGATCGGGAATATTTATTAACTGGAAAAGTAAGGGAAGGTTATATTGGACCATTATTGCAAAGTCCGGAATATGAATTGGTAAAAGAAGAGCAATTGCATGCTGGTAGGATCGTGCCGGTTTATCGAGAAACGGAAGGATTAAGTTCCAAATGGTTACGCTATAAAATGAGTATTATTCTTCCTGCAGCGGAAAAGATGATTGAAGTATTGCCAGAGAGTATTCTTCGGTCTCAGAAATTGGTAGGAATTAGAGAGGCATTGAAACAAATTCATTTTCCTAGTTCAATGGATAACTTAAGAAAAGCGCGGGAGCGAATTGCTTTTGAGGAGATGTTTCTCGTTCAGCTAGTAGCACTGGGAAGCAAGCGAGAGTGGGAAAAGTACGATGCGCCGAAGATTTTCTTCAATAAAACATTGGCGCAAGATTTTGTTCGTTCTTTACCCTTTCAATTAACAAAAACCCAAAAGATAGCAGCGTGGGAAATTCTGAAGGATCTTGAAAGGACTACCCCAATGAATCGTTTGTTGGAAGGAGATGTCGGCAGTGGCAAAACTGTAGTAGCGGCACTAGCGAGTTTAATGACTGTTAGGAATCATTACCAAGTAGTTCTAATGGCACCCACCGAAATTCTTGCACAGCAGCATTATCGTACAATTATGAGGTTTTTAAAGCTATTCAAGGTAAAAATAGGACTGTTAACTAGTAAGGAAATATTAGATAGTGATGGTAAAAAAATTGCCAAGAAAAAATTAATTGCGAAAATAACTGATAATAAAATTGATTTTTTAATTGGTACTCATGCGTTGATTGAAAAAAATGTGCAGTTTAATAATTTAGGTTTGGTAATTATTGATGAACAACACCGCTTTGGTGTGGAACAGCGATTGTTATTGCACACCAAAGGCAAAGCACCGCATTTTTTATCAATGACTGCTACTCCTATTCCACGAACATTAGCTTTATCAATGTTTGGCGATTTGGATATCTCTATTATTAGCGAACTACCAAAGGGCAGAAAAAAGGTTTTGACAAAAGTAGTTTCTAATGAAAAGCGGCAAGCAGCTTATAAATTTATTCATGACAAAGTAAAAGAAGGCCGACAAGTTTTTGTAATTTGTCCGTTGATTGAGGAATCGGATAAGTTGGGTGTCAAAGCGGCAACAAAGGAATACGAGAAGTTATCTCAAAAAGTGTTTACCGATCTTACGGTAGGACTACTTCATGGTAGGTTAAAGAAAGACGAGAAGAGCCGGGTAATGGAGTTATTCCGAAAAGGAAAATTAGATATTCTTGTTTCCACGTCGGTTGTGGAAGTGGGCGTTGATATTCCCAATGCGACCATCATGATGATTGAAGGTGCGGAAAGATTTGGACTGGCGCAACTGCACCAATTCCGCGGACGCGTCGGACGCAGTATTTATCAATCATATTGTTTTCTTTTTCCGACGGAAATTGAATCAGGCTCGTTAACTAGGTTACGTGCATTAGAAACAATTGATGATGGATTTAAATTAGCGGAAATTGATTTGGAAAATCGCGGTCCGGGAGAAGTTTATGGCAAAAGCCAAAGTGGCTATTTTTATGAATTTCAAATTGCGAATCCGACGGATATTGTTTTAACCCAAAGAGCGCGAAAAGAAGCAGAGCGGATTTTGGGTGAAGATCCAGAGTTAAGTAAGTATCCAGAGTTAAAGAAGAAAGTGAAGAGTGTTAAGTTATTAATGCATCGAGAATAACTATTAACTTCTTTTAAAGGAGAAAAAGCAACCTGTAGAAGGTTGCTTTTTTAACTTTTATTAAACTAAAAGATAGTTCTCTTCTGCTGTTTTTCTAATTTTACTTTTCACGTTCTAAATTCTAACTTATTTTTGGTGCCGGGGAGAGGAGTTGAACCCCCAAAGCCTTGCGGCCACGTGGTCCTAAACCACGCGCGTCTACCAATTCCGCCACCCCGGCTTATAAAACAAAACAAAGATTCAGTTTTAAATAAATGATACTAAGTTGGCACTCGCGTCCTGTACCATTATGGCACAGGGTCTACTTGCCCGTCTCTGGCGGGCCAATTCCGCCATCCCGGCTAAATAAATTAGAAATTAGAATGTAGAAAGTAGAAACTATTCAAGAATAGATCTGCTGATTCCGCTTGTCCGACAAAGTCCCGCATAAGTGGGACGTAGTCAGGCCACCCCGGCTTAAGCAAGTTATAAGTAATAAGTAAGAAGTAATAATTATCTAATAAAACAAGCAGTTGCATAATAAGTTCCGCTGCTGGATTTAGCCACTCCCACTCCTACTTTAGTATAATTCCCTAGCATATTAGCACGATGACCGGAACTGGCGATCCAGCCATTAACAATGCTTGAAACAATGTTTCCGCCGTTGCGCAGGGCAATATTTTCAGCAGCAGCGGAGTAGGCAATGCCACTTAAGCGGGGAGAGGGAAAACCGCGGTGATCAAAGAATCCTTGAGTCGCCATGTTACTTGAGTGAGTGCGAGCGCGGCTACTCAAGGTGCTGTAACTAGCTAGCGCTGATTTTCCTTGTGAAGTACGATAACTGTTAATTAGTCCAATAATCTGACCTTCAATGCTGTAATAATTTGTGGTTGTGGTTGTGCTTTTATTACTAGTCGTGCTAGTCGTAGTCGTTGTGGTACTAGCGACACTGTCTGTTCTTTCACTGATACTTTGTTTTGCCAACTGAATCGCCTTACGGAAGTGACCGCGATAGTATTCCTGCTTTGCTTGCTTTAACAAGTTTTTCGCTGTGGTGTTTAAAGCCTGTGCCTCGGCTTTTTTGAGATACTTTCGTGCGGTTGCAGCATCTCTTGTGAGTTGTTTTTGATATAGATCATATGTCTCAAGGCGAGCGGTGTTAGCTTTATTTTTAGCTTCGCGGAAGCGTTTATCAGCTAGAGCAATTTTAGCTTCCTTAAGGATTTTTTCTTGTTTGACAAGTTTAATCCCGTAATTTTTTGCTTGGTCAAATTGTTTCTTGCACATCGCAATCGCATTTTCGGCATTTTGCTTAAGGGTTTCCTCATGGCGCTTAAGAGATTTCTGGCAAGCCAAAACTCCAGTCCCGACCAGAAAGATTCCGATTAATCCTAAAATAATTGCGATAATGGTCTCTTTTTTTCTGCCAAAGGCGGATCTGCCTCTGGCGGAGATTTTATTGGAAGCTTTTTTCTTCATATTGATAGATTAAAACATCCTTATTATATCACAAACCACCTTTTGCATTTTAGAAAGATAAAGGGTAAGATAGTGATGCATTTAATTAATGGAAAAATTATGGAATTTACTGACCAGAATTTTGACCAAGAAGTACTTAAGGCGAAAGGAGTAATTGTTGTTGATTTCTGGGCTGAATGGTGCGGGCCTTGCCAGATGTTGAAGCCGGTTATTGAAGAACTAGCGAAGGAATATGAAGGCAAGGCAAAGGTTGGCAAATTAAATGTGGATCAGAATCCTGATACTGCGGCAAAATATGGGGTAATGAGCATTCCGACGATTAAAATTTTCAAAGATGGGGAGATTGTGGAGGATTTGATGGGAATGCAACCGAAAGAATTGATTAAAGAGAAAATTAATCAGTATCTTTAAAATAGATAATGGATAAGAAAAGTGAAAAATTAGATTTAGCAATTATTGGTGCGGGACCGGCAGGTTTGTCTGCTTCTATTTATGCTTCACGCTACCAGATTAAGCATATTGTTGTTAGTGGCGGAGAACCTAGCCAGTTAAGCGAGGCTCATTTGATTGAAAATTATCCTGGCTTTATCTCAATTTCCGGCCGAGAACTAATTGCGAAGTTCAAAGAACAGGCAGAAAAGTTTGGTGGGAATTTTATTTTAGGAGAGGTAAGAGCGATCCGGAAAACTGCTGATGGTTTTCAGGTTTTTGTTGGTGGTGATACTTATGAGGTAAAAGCAATTATTCTCGCTGTAGGGATGAAACGCCGTCAATTGCAAATTAAAGGTGAGAAAGAATTGCTTGGCAAGGGAGTCAGTTATTGTGCGGTTTGTGATGCGGCATTTTTCAAAGATAAAACAGTGGCGGTAATCGGCGGCAGTAACTCTGCAGCAATGGCGGCAGTACATCTTGCTGAGTTTGCTCAGAAGATTTATCAGATTTATCGGAAAAATAAATTACGTTCCGAACCAACTTGGACTGATCGGGTTTTAAAAAATCCCAAGATTGAGTTAATTTATAATACTAATATTATCGAAATCAAAGGAACAAGGAGAGTAGAAGGAGTAGTTTTAGATAAACCTTTCAAGGGTGAGAAAGAATTAAAACTGGATGGCGTCTTTATTGAAATTGGTTTTGTACCCCAAGTTGCGCTTGCGAAAGACCTGGAGCTAGAACTGGATGAGTTAGGATACATTAGAGTAGGTCCTGATCAAGCAACGAACGTCGCTGGTGTTTATGCGGCAGGAGATGTAACTACTAATTCCAATCGCCTGTCTCAAGTGATTACGGCAAGTTCTGAGGGAGCAGTGGCGGCAACCAGTGTCTTCAGTTATCTTAATAAGTGAGATTCGTATGGTAAAAGGTAACCCATTTCAAAATGCAATCAAGCAGCTGGAGAAGGCAACCGAGTATTTTAAATTAGATAAGAAAGTAATGGAAGCTTTAAAGCAACCCCAACGCGTTTTAGAAGCTGAGATACCGGTGGAGATGGATAAGGGGAGGACCAGAGAATTTTCCGCTTATCGCATTCAGTATAATGATGCGCTTGGTCCGACCAAGGGCGGAATTCGTTTTCATCCTGAAGTATCTTTGGATGAAGTAAAAGCATTAAGTTTCTGGATGACTTTGAAATGTGCGGTTTTAGGGTTACCTTTCGGAGGTGCTAAAGGTGGGGTGGTTTGTAATCCCAAAGAATTGAGCAAAAGAGAATTGGAAAGGATTTCTCGCGGCTATGTGAAAGCATTTTTCAAATGTCTCGGCTCCGATGTTGATATTCCTGCCCCGGATGTTTATACTGATGCCCAAGTCATGGCATGGATGAGTGATGAATATAATAAGCTGGCAGGGAGAATAGTCCCTGGCGCTTTTACTGGCAAGCCGATTGTCTTAGGTGGATCAGAAGGAAGAGATGAAGCTACTGCCCAAGGCGGAGTATATGTTTTGGTGGAGATAGTAGAAAAGCTAGGATTGAATAATGAAGAATTAACAGTGGCAATTCAGGGCTATGGTAATGCTGGTGCTAATGTTGCGAAAATCTTGCATAGCTTGGGTTATAAAATTGTTGCGGTTTCTGACTCCAAGGGTGCGGCACATGCTCAAGTGGGCATTGACCCTTTTGAAATTGAAAAGCATAAAATGAAAACCGACTCGGTAGTCGGCTTTCCTGGCACCAGTAAGCTTTCTAATAATCAATTGCTAGAACTTAAAGTAGACGTGTTGATCCCGGCGGCATTGGAAAATCAAATTACCAAAGATAATGCTGATAAAATAAAGGCAAGGATAATTTTAGAGCTGGCAAATGGTCCGACTACTTTTGAAGCGGATCAAATTTTGGCAAAGCGAAAAGTTGTGGTGATTCCTGATGTGCTCGCCAATGCCGGCGGTGTAACCGTAAGTTATTTTGAATGGGTGCAGAATCGAACCGGATATTATTGGGATAAGGAAGAAGTGAAAAATAAGTTAGAGCGGATGATGGTCAAAGCTACTAATGAGGTTTGGGATTATCAGGAAAGATATTTAGTTGATTTGCGCACTGCTGCTTATCTTGTTGGTATCAAACGACTTTCAGAGGCGTTGCGTTACAAAGGGGTTTATGATGAAGGTTAAAGTGGATCAAAATTTATGTATCGGTTGCGGGGCTTGCGTCTCTACTTGCCCGGATGTTTTTGAATTAAAAGAGGACGGAAAGTCGTATGTGAAGAATGAGAAAGCGTGTGAGAAATGTGATTGTAAACTTGCCAAAGAGAGTTGTCCAGTGCAGGCGATTTCAATTGAAGAGTAGGGGCAGGTCTTGTGCCTGCCTGCTTCGGAAGGGCCAAAACGTCTTTTTTCTTGACAGAAAGGCGTTTTTTTGATATAATTAAGTAACAGTCATTTTGAAATAAAAATTAAAAGAAAAAGGCCCACACACGTATGTGCAGGCCTAAGATTCGGAGGGGTTGTCAGCGAAACATCGCCTTCACCCGGCCCAAGGAGGTCGGACTTATGGCAGAGTTGCTGGAACCCTTACTGTAGTAGATGTCGTATCCGCCGACGGAGCCGGGAGCGGACCACAACAGAATGTTGTAGCCGCCGATGGCGCCGAGGGTAGGGCAACGTTCGCTGTCGCCGGTGTTAACTTCGGTGATCGGTTGTCTGGTAGACCAGGTTCCGCCGCTGCCGAAGCTTTCGAACAAGTCGGAGTTATTGCTCACGGCGAGGTAATCGCCGCTGAAACGTAATCCTGAGGCAACCACGAAGCCGAGGTTGGTGATTTCCTGGGGGTTGGTATAAGGATACGGCGCCCAGAACTTTTTCCCGTCTTCGTAGTCAACCTGAAGTTCTTTGCCCACTGAACGCCAGGCACAGGTGATACCGGTGGGGTAATGCGGATTGCGGTTCCAGGCGGACATAGCACTGCCACGGGTCCAGTTAATTCCGTCGAGGGAAGTTATCGGCAGGACGTCATAGTCATCGCCGATGAGACCTTCCCTCTTGCCGGGATCG
>Ga0136652_1000110_pt1 | contig 45600 bp, 30 predicted proteins | sample ConPoolayeEmetaG_FD_94864 | JGI IMG/M metagenome (GOLD analysis project Ga0136652, IMG submission 94864) | Hot spring microbial mat communities from California, USA to study Microbial Dark Matter (Phase II) - Cone Pool mat layer E metaG... ...
CTGTCGGCCCCGTTGTAGGCGCCGGCAATCTCCGCCGCCAGCGCCCGGACCCGGGCGTTGATCCGCTCCCGGTGGATGAGGATTCGAGCGATGTCGGCTTCCATGAACTTGCGGCTCCGGACAGCCGGCTCGACGCGGGTCAGGCGGACGAAACGTTCTGGTCGACGGGCAGCTTCTCGAGCAGCTCGGCCAGATCGGCCCCGTGCAAATCACGCTGCAAAGCGGCCATAAAAGCGTCCACTGCCTCCAGGCGGCGCTGAGCCAGCGCCCGCACGGCTGAGTAACGGAATCCGTCCTGCAAACGCACCTGCCAGTAGCGGTATTCCTTCTGCCTTTGCCAACTGTCGATCAATTGCTGGATTGGGCGTCCTTCGCCCTGGTACTGGCGGAACTGACGCAGGACATACAGAACGCTGGCCTCGTCCAGCGCCTCCGCCTCGGCCAGGATGCGGGCCTCCAGCAGGTCGGTCCGGCGGTCATTGCACCGGCGGATCGCGTCCACCGCCAGGCGGATGCTCGGCCCGGGGAGCACCTGCCGCACTTCTTCCTGTTCCTGGAGCGTCAAAGCACCCAGTTCGCGCTGGAGATCGCTGGTGGGACGGGTGAGCAACTGCCAACGCTCGAATCGGCCGTTGTGGTACTCGGTGATCCATCCGGCGTCGTGAAAGAGCGCGGCGGCCGCGAGAGCGGCTGTATCTGCCGACTCCCCCTCCACCTCCGGCAAGCGGGCGATCATCTGGGCCAGATTCATCACCCGCTGGCTGTGCTCAAAAACCCACGTGTCGCGCCGGCCATCGCCAGTCGGAAGGGATAGCAGTTGCTTGGCCAGCAGACTCAGCCGTTCGAGCTGCATGCGGTTCACCCTGCGACCGGGTCGACGGGCGGCCGCCGATTATCGCGCGTCGGCCGGCCCCGAGCCAGACGGCGACTGGCTCGCGCCCCCGAGCAGAACTGTCCGAAGTGTAGCCCGGCCGGTCAACAGCGGCAAGCCGCGGGCCACCGGAGGCCTGAACTAAGCGTTGGTCCGAAAGCCGGCGCGGTGTATGATTCAAGTTGAAATGGGTGGCAGTCCGTCAGACGGAGGGCGCCCTCGGCTCCGGAGGCAAGCTTTGCGTCGGCAATGGCCCAATCGCATCGGATCGGCTTCGTCCGGTCCGGCCGAAGCCTTCACGCTGATCGAGCTGCTGGTGGTGGTGGCCATTATCGGGCTGCTGGTGAGCATCCTGGTGCCGTGTTTGGGGGCCGCCCGGCAACAGACCCGCAGCGCCCTGTGCCTGGCCAACTTACGGGTCTTGGGACAGGGGCTGAGCATCTACGTGGGCGAGAATCGGGACGTGCTCCCGCCGAGCCGCCTACCCAAGTTGAGCAGCAAGTGCGACCCCTACGCGGTGATCTACGGCCGACGCAAGTACCGTCCGACTTTCGTAGCCAGCATGAGCCGGTCGGTGGGTGTGCCGCCCTTCGACGACCCCCAGGCCTGCAAGGATGGGCGGGACATCTACGGAGAGGCCGGAGACCGGCAGAACTACTCCTGCCGTTCATATGTCTGCCCCACGGTGGCCGAGTGGACCGACGAGCGCAACGGCAGCTACGGGTACAATTATCAATTCCTGGGCAATTCGCGTCTGCGGGACGATGCCGACCCCGGCTCCTATAAGAACTGGCCGGTCCAGATCACCTGGATTCGTCGACCCGGGCAAACCGTGGCGATGGGCGACGGGATGGGGACCGCGGCGTCCTGGGGGCCGGCCGACCGTCTGCCGTACGCGAATAACGGGAAGGAGCCGCGGGCTTACGGCAACGAAGGCTTCAACCTCGATCCGCCCTGGGTCGACCCAGTAGAAGGGGAGATGGCCGGCTTCGACGATTCGCCTCAGACCCGCAGCGCTGTGGATCCGCGGCACAGCGGCCGGGGCAACGTCTTGTGGCTAGATGGGCACGCAGTCGCCTGTACGCTGGAGCAGCTCGGGTATCGCCTGGCCGAAGACGGAAGCATCGCGCTGGAGGGCGAGAACCAACTCTGGTCCGGCAACGGTGCAGATGTTCCCTGGACGCCCACCTTCAAACCGTGACGGTCAGCAGGTTTGGCTTTGCCTCGCCAGGGTGAGGTGGAAGCTGCCGCGCCGGGCTGGTAGTCTGACCATCCATGAACTCGATTCCTGCCTTCTCACAACCGGCCCGGGTCGGCCGACGGCCGCACAGAGGATCGGCTGCTCTGTCGGCGACGGTCGCCGGGACGCTGCTGACGGTCATGGCCGGGACTGCCGCGGTCGGCGATCCGGTCGAGCTGATTCCGGCCGAATCCATGCTCTGCTGGTACGCCAAGGCCCGGCCGGAACTGAACCCGCTCGACGCCCAGCGGTCCACTCTGGAAACTCTGCTGGAAGTCGGGGCGCGCATTGCCGCTGGACCGCTGGACAGCGGCACACAACTCAGCGTTCGGATGGCCGAGATGCTCGGCCTGATGATACGTTATCCGCACGCCATTGCCCTGATCGACGTGCGGGCCAAGCCGACCCGGACCGACCCGGCGGGCCGACGGGTGGATCGGCTGTGCTTGGCCGCAGTGGTGCAGACCGGCGATCAGGCCGAAGCGTTTCTGCGAATCATTCAGAAAGCGGTGAACGAGCAGACCAACGCGGGTCAGGCAACGCTGACGGTTCAGCAGGCCGGCCGCTGGAGCTATCAGGAGTTGCGCGACCAGCGTTTGCCGGAGTGGGCCACGATCGCCTGGGGTCAGATCCAGGGGCACTTCGTGCTGACGGTCGGGCCGGAGGTCTGGCCGAGGATTGCCGCCGTCGCGGCCGGGCAGGAGCGGCCGATAACCCAGGACCCCTGGTACGCGGCCGCGCGTGCGGGAAATCGGCAGGCGACCTGGATCGAGGTTTTCCTCTCAGCCCGGGCGATTCAGGAGCGGCTGGATCCGTTCGTCAGCGGCCGGGCCAGCGAGTTTTTCCGGGCCTGGGAAGTCGACGAGCTGAATCAGGCTCACTGGGCCCTGGGATATCAGGGACGAGCGTTGTACTGCCTGGCCCATTTGCGGGTGGGCCAGGAGACGGTAGAGCGGGTTTACGCGGACCCGGACCACGCCGACCCTGCCCTGCTGGCGGTCGTTCCACCGGGGGCCCGCTACGCGATCTTCGACCTGCCGGCCGAGAGCTTCCTGACGCGGCTGTTCCGGGGGTGGCTTGCGATCCAGGGCGCGCGTGCCCGTGCGAACATCGAGCGGCTGTGGGCCGAGGCTCAGGCCCAGTGGGGATTCGACGCCCAGCGCGACCTGCTGGCCCACCTAGGCCAGCATGTGATCCTGCATAATGACCCGCCGCATCCACTGCATCTGCCACTGGCCTTCACTAGTCTGATCGAGATCCGCGATCAGCCGGCGGCCGTCCGCCGAACTCTCGGCACGATCTGCTCTGCCTGGCAGGCCACCCTGGATCAGGTGGCCGTCAAGGGTGGAGCACCTCCGCCCTTCACGTTGCGGCAGGACAGTGACGGCATCTGGTATGTGCGATTCAGTCTGGCCGGTCCGAGCTGGCTGGGCCTGGCTGGTCCGGCCTGGACCGTGACCGACCGTTTCATCATTCTGAGCTGGTCGCCGACCGCCTTGCGCGAATACCTCGACAAGCTGCCGCCGGAGATGCGACGCACCACGGCCGGCGACAGCCAGGCTGCCAGCGGCTCCGGTCAAGCCAGGTTGCTATGCACGGTTTCGATCCGCTCGCCGGAGCAGCCGCGGGCGGCAGTGGCGCTCGATCTGAGGGGGATCGACCCGGCGTGCGCCAGCGTCCGCTGGAGGATGGCGAAGGATTTCGCGTTCGTCCGTCTGGCAGAGCCGCTGATCGAGGCAGTGAGGGCAACGACTCTCGAAGGTCAGCCGCTAACCTGCCACCGTCCACAGCCCTATGAATGGGAGGTCGCCACGGCCGGCGTGTCGGCGATGCGGGTGACGTACGAGGTGCCGCTGCGGCACCGCGAGCTGGAGGCCGTGCGGCAGCGCGACTCCTACGAGTACCCGTACCTGGCCAGCGACCACGGACTGCTGTCCGGTGCGGTGCTGTTCATGTGTCCGCAGGAGGTGCCGATTGGGCGGTTGCGGGTCAGGTTCGACTTGCCGCCGGGCTGGCCGGTGTACGCCGCCTGGCGCGCAACTGGGCCCGCGGAGTTTGAGCTCTGGTCGTGCCAGGACCTGTTGTACGACTTTGTCGCGATCGGACACTGGCGGGTGCGCGAGTTCGCTGTCGGCGAGTTTCAGGGGGTAGTCGCCTTCGCACCCGGGCAGGACGTGCTTGAAGAGCTGGCGACCGATCCTATCCGGCGAATCGTCGAATACGAACTGGAGCTTTTCGGACGTCGACCGGAGGGGCGATACCTGTTCGTGTTCGGCCGCCCGGAGGCTCCGGGCCTGGCCGGCTCCCCCAAGACCAACTCGATGACCTTGAGCGTCGAATCGGGCCTTATCCCCGTGGCCGGCTCGTATTTGCCGCACCTGATCGCCCATGAGTTCTTCCATACCTGGAGTTCCGGCATCGAGCTGCCGGACGAACTGCGGTGGGTGGGAGAAGGATTCACCGATTACTATGCGTATCTGATTCCCGCGCGGCTGGGGCTGGTAACCTGGGATATGTTCGCGGCTGAGCTGGGGCGGAAAATGCAGTCGGCCGCCACCAACCCGGGGCGGGGCAGGCTGTCGCTGGTCCAGGCCGGCGGACCACTCTTCTTCGAAGATCGGGACGCCTACCAACTGGTTTACGACGGCGGCTCGCTGGTGGCGGCGTGGTTGGACCAGGTGCTGCGGTCCGAAAGCCACAAGACCCTCGATGATCTCATGCGGGCGCTGCTGAACGATGCTTGCCGGCGAGGCCGGCCCGCTGGGCCCAGGTTGCAGGACCTGCTGGAGCGAGTAAGGGAGTTGGCCGGGGAGTCGGTCGCCGCCCGCCTGCATAAGCTGGTAACGGAACCTTATGACTTCGACCCGGTAGCCGCGCTGGCAGAGGTGGGGATTCAGGTTCGCCGCGAGGCTTGCCCGCCGGAACTGGACCTGCGGGCCAACCTGGATGGTACGCGACTGCTGGACATCGATCCGGGCGGCCTGGCCTATCGGGTCGGCTTGCGCGCCGGGGACGAGTTGCTGGAGGTCAATGGGCAGGCGGTCGGCAATGCCGCAGAGGTCCGCAAGGCCTGGCGCAGCCCGGCCGATCAGCGGGCGCGCGTGAGCTTGCGTCGGGAGGGGCAGATCGTGCGGCTGGACGCGCCGCTAGAGCCGGTCACCGTTTTTGCGGTGCCGCCCGACCCCTGGCGGGGCGCCACAAGCCGCCCCAGCCCTGACTGATCTGAGTTATGGTCGGCCCGGCGCGCGGCCCTTGACAGCGGCGGCCCAAGCCGGCGCAATACAGCCTGGTGGGCCACGGGTAGAGTCGGGATGATATGCCCGACGCCGCAAGCCCGGGTGCAGGCCCGCAGGAACCCACCGATGATCGGATCGGTACCCGACCTGACGCCACTCGAGCTGCGACGCGAAGGGACGCATCTCCACTTCCTTCTGGCCGCTCCCAGGGAAATTCTCCCGGAGCTTCCGGCCGACTACGAACGCCTGTTGCGGGTGGGCCTGGAGCAAATTTTGGCCGAACCCGGTCCGCTGACCGCGGAGGTCGATCTGGAGAACCGCCCGGCCCTCAGCAGCCGGCAATTGGGCTCGCTAATCGCACTTCAGAAGGTTCTACGGCCACGTTTCGCACGCGTGCCGCTCAGGGGCGTGAGCGAAGGCGTCCGTCACCTTCTGAACATCACTCGGGTCAGCGAGCTGTTCGATCTGGCTTGACACTCCAACCCCAGACCGCCGCCCGCCGCCTGACGCGCGGCGACCTTGCCTGCCTGATCGGGCTGCTGATAACGGGGATTTTCCTGGCCGTCCGAATCACGCGGCTGCCCATCATAGTGGGGTACTACGGCGACGACGGGGTCTATCTGGCCACCGCTCGAGCACTGGCTCAGGGTGAGGGCTACCGTCACCCGGAGCTGCCCGGCCGACCTTATCAGACCAAGTACCCGGTGATCTACCCGCTGGGTTTGACGCTGCTGTGGCGGCTGGCCCCGGATTTTCCAGAGAACACCCGGGTGCTACGGGTCGCGAACATCGGGCTTTGGGCGCTGGGCTCCTGGCTGGCCTACCGCTGGCTGCGCAAGGGATGGAACCTCGCATCCTGGGTTGCCGGGTTGGGAACCTGGCTGGCCTTCACCAACCTGAACACTGTGGACCTGCTGCGGACGGCGATGTCCGAGCCGCTTTATTTCACGCTTTCCATGGCGGCTTTGCTGATAGCCGGTCGGGCCGACCCGGGCCCCAGCGAGGCGGTTGTCCGCCGTCCGGCCTGGGCCGTGGCCGCGATCAGCGGAGTGCTGGCCGCTGCCTCATACCTGACCCGCTGCATCGGTTTGAGTCTGGTCGCAGCGTTGCTGATTCACTCGGCCTTGCACCGGCGTTGGCGGGCCCTGGTGGCGTTGGCCGTGGGCCCCGGGCTGGCGGTGCTCGGCTGGGAACTGTGGTGCCGCCAGGCGGCGGCCGAAAATGCTCTCAACCCGGCTGCCCAGGCCCTGCGGTATGAACTCGACTACTGGACCTGGTTTCCGGGCATCGGAAAGCTGGCCTGGGTCGCCTATCACAACTTATCCGACCTGGGGCTGACGCTCTGCGAGCTTCTGGCACCACTGTGGACCGGCGACCAGATCGCCAATCTGCTCAGCGGCGGTCCCATAAAGGCCTGGCCGCTTTACGCGGGAATGATTTTGAGCGCGACGGCGCTGGCTGCCGGACTGGCCGCCACAAGGAGCCGGCGTTCTGCCGCCGGGCACTCATACCTTCTGTTGTACTGCGGGCTGGTGTTGATCTGGCCGTTTCCGCCCACGCGGTTCGTGCTGCCGATTCTCCCGCTCATTCTCGCCGCCCAACTGAAGGGGATGTTCTTCATCATGACGAGGCTGGCAAAGCCGGTCGCGGGCCTGGTGAGCGTTTGGCGGGCCCCGAGAGCCGCTCAGTCGCGACGGGAAGCCAGGGGCGTCGGAGGCCAGGAAGCAGCCGCGATCGTTGTGATACTCATAGCCGCCGGCCTCGGCTGCGCGCGTCTGCGGCCTCTGCTGGGCTGGGGTTGCGACATCGGCACGCCGGGCGGGCTGGACTTGGCCGGCCGCGAGGAAGCTGTCGCCTTGCTGCTGGCACATACGCCTCCGGAGGCGGTGATCAGTGCCAATGACGCCGGATATCTGCACCTGCGGACCGGCCGCAAGGTCATATCGCCCCTGCCGCACGACGATCCGGTTTCAGTCTACTATCCCGCGGATCGGAAGTTCAGCCAGTGTGGCCGGGTGGTGACGCCGGGTATGGCCCGGGCTGATCGGGAGCATGCCCAGCGGCATCTGGTCGCTTATTTGCGTAATACCAGGGCCGACTTCGTAGTGCCGCTGGACCGACGCTACCAGAGCTACTGGGCAGCCTTCGAACCCCTGTGCCGATCCCAACCGCCCCAGGCTCGCCTGGTTGCCAGCCGTGGACGATACAGTCTGTACAGCTTATCGCTGCGTGCCGACGACCTTGCCGGGTCGCCAGGCGCCCGGTAACGTTGATATCCTGAGGGCGAAACCGCGACCAAGCTTCGGACTTCGACCATGACCAGCCAGGACCCGACCAGTCGGAGATTCATCGGGCGAACCGAGTTGGCGGTGCTCCTGGCACTGGCGGGCTGCGCAGCAATCGGCGTGTACGGGGCCCTGACCTACCCCCCGATCGTCGGTACCTACCTGGACGACGGCGTGTACCTGGCCACTGGGAAGGCTCTGGCCGAGGGCAAGGGCTACCGGCACATCGAGTACCCCGGCCAACCATATCAGACCAAGTACCCGATTCTGTTTCCGCTACTGCTGTCGGCAGTCTGGCGCATTTTCCCGAACTTCCCCCGCAATATCCTGGCAGTTCAGGTCATCAACATTGTGCTGTGGACGGTAGGCTCCTGGATCGCCTATCGGCTGATGTGCCGGACGTGGAAGCTGCCGGGCTGGCTGGGCGGGTCAGGGGTGGTGCTGGCTTTTCTCTGCCTTCAGACGCTGAGCATTCTGCCGGGGGCGATGTCCGAACCGCTGTACATGCTGGTATCCCTGGCTGCGCTGTGGGTGCTGGCCGGGAGGCCATCCGAACGGTCGACGGACCAGCCGGGCGAGCCTGGCTTAGTTCAGGTAGCCGTCGGTGCCGTACTGGCCGGCGCGGCCTACCTGACTCGATCGATCGGGGTGACCCTGGTGGCAGCCGTGGTGGTTGGCTGTTTGCTAAGGCGGGCGTGGAAGCAAGTCGGGCTGGCGGTCCTGATCGCGCTCCTGGCCGTCGGCGGTTGGCAGGCCTGGTGCGTGTACGCCGGGTCGCTCAACGCCAACCTGCCGGCCGCCAGCGGACTCAGGTATGACCTGGACTACCGCGCCTGGGTGGTTACCGATCTCCGCACGCTAGCGTGGGTCGCTTACCACAACATCTCAGAGCTGGCCCTGAGCTGGCTGGAGGCCTTCGGCAACCTGGACCCGGACTCGATCTCCAACGCCTGTTTGAAGGGTGGGCTGGGGCCGGCCCTGCCGATCTACGTTGGCATGCTGGTGGTGGGCGTCCTGACGGTCGGCGGGCTGTGGTTGACGTGGGACCGCCGTCAGCCGGTCATTCATCTGTACCTGCTTTTCTCCTTCGGTTTGATGTTGCTTTGGCCTTTCAGCCCCAGCCGTTTTCTGGTGCCGCTTCTGCCGTTGCTGACAACCCTCCAGCTCGGCAGCCTGTACCAGGTGGTGACGGCCTTCGCCGGCTGGCTGCACGTTCCGGAAGAGCCGGGCCCTCAGCAGCCGCTGGTCACCGACCGCTGGTCCGGGCAGGTTCCCGGTGCCGGAGCCGGCTTCCGGGTGGTGATGGCAGTGGTCATGGTGCTGACGCTGTTGCGGGTCATACCGGCCTTGCGCCCCAACCCGGAGGCGGTCGTCCAGCTCAAGGAAGATAACCGCCAGCGCGAGGCCCTGGTGGAGCTGCTCCGGGCCAAAACGCCGCCGGAGGCGATCATCAGTAGCCCCTACGCGCCTTACATGCATCTGCGGACCGGTCGGACCTTCGTGCCGCCTTCTCCCGCCGACGATCCGGTCTCCCTCCGCTATGCGCCCGACCGGAAGTTCAGTCAGTGCGGGCGGGTTACCACCCCGGGCATGCTGGCTGCCGACTTGCGGTACCATCAGACCCGCTGGGTCGATTTCCTTCGCCGCACGGGAGTCACCCACCTGGTCACGTTGGAGAAGCGGAACAACAGCTACTGGGCGGTGCTGGCCGAGCAGCTTCGGACCTTCCCCAATCGGTTCCAGTTCGTTGATGCCGCCGACTCGTTCCTGCTGTACCGGGTCCGGTTCACGGAGCCTTGAAGCTGGACGAGCAGACCGCGAGCCGGCGGCCGTCGGCGGATGCCGACCCTAAGCGCGGGTTGAAGTGGCCGGTCGGCAGGCTTCCCCGCGAACCTCAGCCGGCTGCGGCCCGCAGGGCACGGGCGGCCGCCTCGACGTCGTCTGCGGCGATCACCTCGGCGCACACGGCCACGCAGTCTGCGCCGGCCGACCGGACTTGGGCCACGTCAGCGGCAGTGATCCCGCCGATCGCGACCAGGGGCAGGTCGGTCCTTGGTCGCACCGCCGCCAGCGTGGGCAGCCCGGCAATGTGCGGCTGAGGCTTGGTTCCGCTCGGGAAAATGGGGCCGACGGCGATGTAATCGGGCTCTTCGGCGCACGCGGCGTCGAACTGCTCGAGTGTATGGGTGCTCTTTCCGACCAGGAGGTTGGCGCCGGCGATGTGCCGGGCCTCCCGGACCGGCAGATCGTCCTGCCCCAGGTGCACGATGTCGGCCCGGGCCAGCCGGGCGATATCGGGCCGGTCGTTGATCGCCAGCATCGCCCCATGATCGCAAGTCAGAGCACGCAACTGGCGCGCCCGGCGAAGAAGCTCGCCGTCCGGCATCGCCTTTTCGCGTAGCTGAAGGCAGTCCGCTCCGCCGCGGAGGGCTGCGGCCGCCGTCTCCAGCCACGGGCCGCGGCACAGCGAGGCGGTGATCAGCACATACAGCCGGACGGCCCGGAACCGTCGGCGTAACCCTCCGCGCAGGATGATCCTCTGCTCCAGCTCGTAGGCCTGGTAGCGCACGCTTTCCGCAACGGCCGCCGGGGCGGGCCCCAGCAGCTTAGCGAACTCTCCCAGCACGCGAGCCGCCTCGCTGAGCCGGCCGAAGGCCGCCCGGACGACCTCCTCCTCGCAGGTCCGATGGGTCTCGCTGTCGGTTTTGGTGCCGCGGCCGACGTCGCTCAGGATATCGCGGGCCGCCAGCAGGCCGCCGGCGCCAACCGCCTCGACGATCGACCGCAACTGATGCCGGCAGCGTTTGGCGGCGGCCGCCGCATCGGCGTCGTCCAGGACGAACCGGGCGAAGTCCTCGATCAACCGCAGCGCCTCCCGCGACCGGTTGACGTTGGCATCAATCAGCCGCAGGATTGAGGGGTCCATGAATGGGGCTCGCACAATCGCTTCAGTGCCCGCTGATACCCATGGCGATGCGCAACAAGTGGGCCGCTCCGACCAGGGCCGGCAGCGTGCTGATCGCCACCGCCCAACGGGCCAGCTTCCTGCCAGTCTGGTATCGACGACGACCCACCACCTCGCAAATCAGCACCACCAGCACCACGGTAAGGAACTTGAAACTGACCATGCCGTAAACGTCGTGCCGGCGTATGATCCAGTCGGCCAAGGCGTTCAGCTCGGTGCCCCCGGCCACCAGTACCCGCCAAGTGAAAAGGATGTCCAGGGCCGAGACGAACAGATACCACGTGTACAGATCGGGGTACAAGGCCGTCCGACGCAGGAAAGGCACCGACCGCGCTCGGCCAGGCGGCCACGGTTCTCCAGGATTGACACGGTTGCCTTGGCCGGTCACTTTCGGCTCCGGTTCTGCCATCGACATTCTATACCTACCTGGCATGGGCGACCCGCCTCTGCGGCCGCCGCCATGCCGGAACCCCTGCGCGACAGGTTCAGGTCGGCCGAACCCCGGCCGTACGGGCGGCTGGGCGGTGCCCCATGAAGACGATACACAGGCCGACCGGGTGGAACACGTGGGATTTCCAGGGGTTCAACCGGCTGGTCTATCTCAGTCGAGGCCGGCTCGTGATCACCGTCCAATATGCGGTCTGGGATGAGACCGTGCCGCCGCCGGCAGCCGACAGCAAGAAGATCGGCAAGCTTTATGACCGCTTCCGGTGGGAGGACGTGACCCGGCTCGGACCGCACGCCCCGCTGGGTCTGCCGGCTGGTCTGGAGTTCAAAGCCGGTGCCGTCACCTATCGGGCCGAAGCCCAGGAGCGCGACCGGACTCTCAGGCTGACGGTGACCCCGCTGGAACCGACCCACCAGCGAATTGTGTTCATTCTCGTGGCCCCGGTTGGTCAAACGGAGAGCCGGGCTTCGCCAACTCGAGGCCGCTTCGCCGGCTGCGAGGTTCGGTTCAGGAATGCGAACTGGCCGAGAGAATACTTCGTAAACATAGCCGAGCCATATGCGATCGGCCGGCCCGGCCGACCAGCCAGCGTGCTGATCCGCCCCTCGCCCGCTCAGCGAGCCTCCCGGCCTAGATCACCAGCCAGACCGACCCGGGCGCTCGAGGGCCAGGGCGCTCTAGCCCAGGCGCCGGGGGCAATGATGCAGGCGGTCGCCTGGAACACCCTGTACGACACGCGTCGTCGACTGGTTTCCACGCCGGTAAGTCGCGACTGGTGCCGCGATTGGAAAGGCGTACTGGTTTTCTGCTGGGACACGTACCTGGCGGGGATAATGGCTTCGTGCCAGTCTCCGGAACTGGGCCGACTGAACTTCGAGGCGGTCAGCGCGGCAATTGATGAGCTGGGACATGTGCCCAACTACTATATGGCGCATGGAGCGGTCTCGCGCGACCGCTCGATGCCCCCACTGGGGTCGTACGCGATTTGGAAGACCCAGTGCCTGGCGCCAGACCGAGCCTGGCTGTCGAGAATCTACCCCAAGCTGTGCCGCTGGCACGAGTATTGGATGCGGCATCGTGATGGCCGCGGGGTGGGCCTGCTGGCCTGGGGTTCGGACCCGGTCGCGTATGAATTCCCCCAACTGGTACCCTATAACCAAACGCTCCAGCACTGCCGGCAGGCCGCGATTTACGAGTCCGGCCTGGACAACTCGCCGCTGTTCGACGGGGTTAAGTTCAACGACCGGTCGCACACCCTGGAGCTGGATGACGTTGCTCTGAACAGTTACTACGCGATGGATTGCGAGTCGCTGGCCCGGCTGGCCGAGGTGCTGGGTAAGGCGACGGATGCGGCCCGATTCTGGTCGGAACATGAAGCCATGGCCGCACGCATCAACCGGCAGCTCTGGGACGAGGAAAATGGCATTTACTGCAACCGCCACTGGGACGGCCGTTTCTCCCGGCGGTGGGCCCCGACCTCATTCTTCCCGCTGACCGCCGGCGTTGCCCCACCCGACCGCGCACGACGGATGATCGAGCAGCATCTGCTCAATCCGGCCGAGTTCTGGGGGCAGTGGGTGATACCGTCCATCGCCCGCTCCGACCCCGCCTACCAGGACAACGACTACTGGCGAGGCCGCATCTGGGGGCCGCTGAACTTTCTGGTGGCCGAGGGGCTGCGCCGCTACCGCTTCGATGCGGTCGCCGCCGAGCTGGCCGCCAAGAGCCTGGAGCTTTTCATGCTCAACTGGCGCCGGGATGGGGGCGTCTACGAGAACTACAATGCCCAGACCGGCCAGGGCGGCGACGTGTGGAACGCGGCTCGACTTTATCACTGGGGCGGACTGCTGGTCCTGGTGGCCGTGCAGGAACTGGCCGACCTGGAACCGACCGGGTACCTGCGCTTCGGGTCGGTACACTTCCCCGACGCCGGCCTGCGCAGTCTGCGGCTCGGCGGCCGGACTTTCGACGTCCAACTCGACGACCGATTGCGCGTGTGGGAAGAAGGCCGGCCCTTCCTGGAATGCACCCGGCGAGCCATAGTCCGGCTGCCGATATCGCCTCCGTTGGACCGACCGATCGAGGTGGTCTGCCCCCAGTCCGCCCAACTGCGGCTGCACGTCGCCCCGACAAGATGGCGCCGGCTTTGTTTGCAGGACGGAACCCTGGTCCGGCCACGCCGCCGGCGCGGCCGCATCATCTACGCCTGGTGATCCCGCTCCGGCCGAACCCATGCCGAAGCTGTCCGCCGGTAAGTACAATCGGGCGTAGTGACAAGCTGGGCCCGGCCCCCTGAGCCCGCGCCGCCGATCCGTCCGATCCGGCGGACGCCCGATCGGGCTGCCAGGGAGCAAAGCCAGGGCGCAGGCAATCGAGAGGAGAAGTGGCCGATCAGGTCAGGATCATTGGCGACCCCGCCCTCGAGCCGATCCGCCAGAAAGTGCTCGCCGGGCAGCGACTGAGCCTGGAGGACGGGCGGGCCCTGTATGCGACCCGCGACCTGTTCACACTGGGAGAGCTAGCCAACCTGGTCCGGGAGCGGCGGTGGGGCCGCAAAGCGTTCTACAACGTCAACCGGCACATCAACTACACAAATTATTGCGTCCTCCAGTGCAGGTTCTGCGGGTTCGCCCGGCCTTTCGGCAGGCCCGCCACCGATGGCTACGTTCGCTCGGTGGAGGAGATCGCGGCTTTGGCCCGCCAGGCTGCCCAGCGGGGCGCTACCGAGGTCCACATCGTCGGCGGGTTGCATCCCAAGCTGCCGTTCTCTTACTACACCGACCTGTGCCGGGCCATTCGGCAGGAGTGCCCCAGGCTGCATATCAAAGCCTTCACCGCCGTCGAAATCGTGCATTTTGCCCGCCTGCCGCCGCGCCGAAGCATCGCCGAGGTGCTCAGCGCCCTGCGAGAAGCCGGCTTGGACAGCCTGCCGGGCGGCGGAGCCGAAATCTTCGACCAGCGCGTGCACCGAGCGGCTTTCAAGAACAAAATCGGCGCGCAGCACTGGTTCGACGTCCACCGCGTGGCCCACGAGCTGGGAATCCCCTCCAACGCCACGATGCTCTACGGGCACATTGAATCAGTGGAAGAGCGATTGACGCACCTGCTCGAACTGCGGCAGCATCAGGATGTTTCGCTCCGGGAGCGCCGCGCCGCCTTTCAATGCTTCGTCCCGCTGCCCTTCATTCCTCACGGCACCCCCCTGGCCCACCTGCCCGGACCGACCGGACTGGACGACCTGCGCACCATGGCGGTGGCCCGGCTTATGCTGGACAACTTCCCGCACATCAAGGCATTCTGGGTGATGCACTCGCCCAAGCTGGCCCAGGTGGCCTTGAACTGGGGCGTCGATGACTTCGACGGGACCGTGGTCTGGTATGACATCACCAAGGCGCAGGCGGGGGGCGGAAACCGCCAGCAACTTACCGTGCCGCAGATTCGGCGGCTGATCGCCGGGGCCGGCTGCCAGCCGGTCGAACGGGATTCGCTATACCATGAGCTGGAGACTTGCGGCGGTGCGAAGCAGTGAGCCCGCGCCGCCGCCGTCCCGATTACAGTTCAACTCGGGCACGGCGCTTCGGCGATCGGCTCCCGGTCAGCTTGACTTGCGCTTGCGCCCACCCGCCGCTATGCTGTGGAGGCGGGTCGGTGATATCTCCCGGCTCCCGTGCAAAGCCCACGATGATGAGCGACATTCGTCGACAGCTTGACCAGCTCAAGGTGGCCGGGCGCAGCTCGCCCGACCGCCAGCCACGCCGGCCCGGCTCGCCGGCGCCCAGAACCCTTCAAGAAGTCCTCGGCGGAGCGGAAATCCGGGTCGGCAACCACGCCTGCTGGCTGGTCGAAACCCCTTCCGACGCGACCTCGGCGGCGGAATGGCTTGCCGGGCGGTCGTCCGTCCGCCGCCTGCGGTACCAAGATACCGGCGGGCAGATTTTGGTAGTCGAGCCCCGGCGGGCCGTCGTACTGGACATCGAGACCGGGGGGCTTGCCGGCATGCCGGTGTTTCTGATCGGCCTTTTGCCCCTGGATTGCCCCACCCTGACCGTACGACAACTCCTGGCCAGGGACTATCCCGAAGAACAGGCGATACTGTCAGCCTTGGCCGAAATCCTGCGCGACCGCGACACGTGGATCACATTCAACGGCAAGAGCTTCGACGAACCGGCGCTGCGCGACCGGGCGACGGTCCACGGCGTGCCGTTGCCCGGACCGACTATCCACATCGACCTGCTGCACGGTGCCAGACGCCGATGGCGGCGCAGCCTGCCGGACCACCGGCTGACCACGTTGGAGCAGTACGTGCTTGGTCGGCGTCGAGTAGGCGACGTGCCGGGCTGCGACGTGCCCGACCTTTTTCATCACTTTTATCGGACTGGCAACCCGGTTCCACTTCGCCCCGTGCTGGAGCACAACCGCCGGGATTTGCTGGCTTGCGTCGAGTTGCTGGCGCGGATTGTCTCGCGACCAGAGCCGGCCGGGGGCTAAAAACCTACGGCCCGCGACGACTCCTTCGCTGCGAGCCGCCATAACCGCCCCCGCCCGATGCGAGCCCTTTCCGTCCTCGGTGCGTCTGCGCGCCTCTCGCTTCCTGCTACTGCCCGCAGTCGGGGGCGCACCCGTGCCGGGCCTCCCCGCCCGAAGTCACAGCCGACACGGTCCTCTCGCCTCTTCCTCCGGAAGGCACCGGGAGGAACTTGACAGCTTGTAAGAGCAAGATCGGTGCCGTGTGCATTGAATCCGTGCGCGTTTTCCGAGACGTATGCAGGTTACGAGCGTTAAAAGACTTAACGGTCGAACTTGGCTTTCCGTAGGTCGGAGCCGGCCGCCGGCATGTCGCGTCTCGGCATCATCGCCGGTTGACAAATTACCCACCGATCCATCTAAGCTGCGTCCTATAAAACACTTGGGTGGCGTCTACCGGCTACATCATAGCCCGGATAGTTATTGGTGACGCTTGGCAACATTTGCAGATTTATCGGGACGTTGCCGGCCGCGCCGCAGTCGCTTGACGAACGCCACCTACAGCCAGACGACGACTGGCCCCCACCTTGCCCGAAAGCCTATTCGAATCGCTGCCCAAAGCGAGCCACCCGCAGAGCGGCCAGCTCCTTAAGTCGCTCGGCCTGATCACGCCGACAGACCAGAGTAGCATCCGGGCTGTGGACCACCACCAGGTCACTTACCCCCAGGGCGACGATCAGGTGGTCGGACTCGCCTACCAGCAGGTTGCCGGTCCCATCCACCGTGAGTGCCTGGGCGGCGATGTGGACATTCCCCGCCTGATCGGGTTCGTGTAAAGCCGCGACGGCGGCCCAGGAACCCACGTCGATCCACCGACAATCCATCTCGACCACCAGGACACTGGTCGCTTTCTCCATTACGCCATAATCAATAGAAATTCTGTGAAGCTGGCTGAATCGCTCCGTCGCCGCAGGCGTGCCGGCCAAGCGATCCCACTCCGCGGCCAACCGGCGGAGGGTGTCCGCATTCTCCGGCAACAGACGGCCCAGTTCCCGCAGGATGGTTGAAGCGCGCCAAGCGAACATTCCGCTGTTCCAGAGGTACTGGCCGCTAGTGACGTACTCCTGCGCGACCTGGGGCGTGGGTTTCTCCTTGAATTGCGTGACGCGATAGGTTCGGTCGGCGACCGGCTGGCCGCGAAGGAGGTAGCCATAACCGGTATGGGGGCTCCGGGGCTGGACGCCGAAGGTGATCAGACTGTCGGGTGACTGTTCCGCCGCCGCCAGCCCGAGTCGAATCGCCGCGGCGAACCGATCCTGCGGGTCGATGATGTGGTCAGCGGTGAAGACTGCCATGGTCGCGTCCGCATCCCGCAGCGCCAGGAGATTGGCGGCCAGGCCGATGGCGTTGGCAGTGTCGCGGCTGAGCGGCTCGCCGATCAGGTTCTCGCGCGGAAGATCCGGCAACTGCTCGGCGACCTGGTCCAGATAGGCGGCGGACGTAATTACCCAGGTTTGCCGGGGTTGGAACAGGTCCTCCAAGCGGTGCCGGGCCAATTGGAGCAGCGAGCGGCCGTTGAACAGAGGCAGAAGCTGTTTGGGGCGACCCCGCCGACTGAGAGGCCACAGGCGTGTCCCCGGCCCGCCAGCCATGATTACCGCATGTCGCATGATCGCCGCCTTCTCCCCGGGGGCCTCCTGCTGACCGCTAAACCAGATGCTTCCGGCCCCGGCCGGCCAGTTGCCGGAGGGTTTCCGCCTGGGCCTGGTAACCTTTCCGGCCCATCAGGGCAAAGGTGAAGTCCTTGCCGGTCTGGACCGCCGGCTGGTCATAAGCGTTGATATTCAGCAGGCCGGCCGTGATCGAGGTCGTCGCCTCCCAGAGCATGATGAACTGGCCGACAGTCTCCTCGCTGACGACCGGAAAGCGAAGCGTCAGGCAGGGCCGCTGGCTGGCGACCAGCGCGTACTCGGTAGCCCGCTTTTCCGCGCTGAGCAAGGCCGCCAGGGATTTGCCCTGAAGGTACTCCAGTTCCTCGGGTATTCCACGCCGCCGCGGGATGGGCACGTCTCGGGCGAACTGCTCGACCTCCAGGAAGATGAAGACTTTGTCGGCGGGTCCCTCGCGGTAGAGCTGGACCTGCGAATGCTGATCGGTGGTTCCCAGGGCCTTGATGGGTGTAGGACCGACGCAGGTAGGCTGGCCGGTCAGGTCCTGCCGTTTGCCCAGGCTTTCGGCCCACAGTTGCCGGTACCAATCCGCCAGATCCTTGAGCTGGAAGCTGTAGGGCATCATGACGTGGAGCCGTTTGCCGCGGACGTAGAAGGCGTGCAACAGCAAAGCCAGCATCGCGGCCGGGTTGGTCCGGATGCTGGCATGACCGACGCGCTGTCCCATCTCCGCAGCCCCGGCCAGAACCCGCCCGATTCGGATTCCGCACAGACCGGCCGAGAACAACCCGACCGCGGACAGGACGCTGAAGCGGCCGCCGACGCCGGCCGGCACGGGCAATGAGTCCAACCCTTCGGCCTGCACCAAGCGACGCAACACGCCCTGCTCCGGGTCGGTCGTGACGATCACATGCCGGACCAGCGAGCCGGGGCCCAACTTTCGACACAGCAAGTCCCGCGCGATGAGGAACTGGGCGGCAGTCTCCGCCGTCTCGCCGGATTTGCTGATGACGTTGAACAACGTGCGCCGCAACCCGGAGCCCAGCAGGTCCAGCAGGCTGCCGAACTGCACCGGATCGATGTTGTCCATCACGAAAAGTCGCGGCCCGCGTCGGGCCCGTTCAGGCATGAGGTTGTAGTATGGCGGGTTGAGTGCGGTATGCAGGGCGACGTTCCCGAGGGCCGAGCCGCCGATCCCGAGAACCACCAGGTTTTCGAAACGGCCGGCATACCGTCGAACTGCCGCCCGAACCAGCTTCAGCATCTGGCCGTCTCCCGGCAGGTCGCGGTACCGATGTTGACCCGCGGGGCGCTGGTGCTCGATCCGCCGAACCACGTCCCGTACCGCCCGCTCGGCCCGTTTGATCTCCTCCAAGCTCAAGCCGTGGGTGGGCCCGATCGCGGAGTCCAACGCGTTTGAGTAATCCAGCCGCAAAGGCAAGCCCGGCATTCCGATTCCTCCTGGCCTAGTTCCGCCTGCACCGGCAGCAGAATAACCTACCGCGACCGACCCGTCGCGTGGCGGTCGGCAGGATTACTTGACGGTCAGTTCGATGGCCCCGTTCCAGTCCTCGGGCGGCTCGGCCGTCCGGTAGCGTCGGGCGGCCTCGAGGTAGTGGGCAGCCGCGAGGTCGTCCGGCCGGCTCCGCGCGCAGCCTTCCAGCAGCTCGATGGCCGCAGACCAGCGACGGGATTGAAACGCGGCCACTGCCCGCCCGAACCGCTCAGCGTAGGTCAAACAGTCATCGGCCACCTCGCCGGCCCGGCCCAGGAGTTCGTAGACCGCGACCGCGTGGCTTTTGCCTTTGACTTGCACGGCCCCCAGCGGCCGGACGACAAAATCCGGGCCGGCCTGCTGGTACGTGACGCCACTGATCAGCACGCGAGTGCCGTAGAACTTGTTGGCCGATTCCAGCCGCGCTGCGACGTTCACCGAGTCGCCGATGCAGGTGTAATCGTACTTCCGCTCGGAGCCGCAGGGGCCGACAACTGCCCAGCCGGTGGCCACGCCGATGCGGAGAACCAGCTCCCCGTACGCCTCGTCAGCTCCCGATCCGGTCCGGGTGAGTTCGCGGAGGGCGGCCAGAAGGTCGATGGCGGTCTGGCAAGCCCGGCGGGCATGGTCGGGCTGCGGGTAGATAAGCGGGTTCCAGAAGGCGAAGACCCCGTCTCCCAAGAACTTGTTGACCATTCCCTCGTGCCGCATGATCACGTCGCTGAAGCATCCCAGCGAACGGTTCAAGAGCCGCTGGGTTCGTTCGGCCCCGATTCGCTCCGAGATCGAGGTGAAGTTCGCCAGATCGGTGAACAGAGCGGTGACCTCGCGGGTCTCCGCCCGGCGGCACAAAGCGGCATCCTCGGCCATCCGGCGGGCCAGGGTCGGCGAAGTGTACTGACTCAACGCCAAAGCGAGCTGCCGCCGCTCACGATCCACGAAGAAGTAACGGTACAACGCCACGACGAGATAGCCCCCGGCCGCGGCCAGGCTGGCCGGCACCACGGCGACCCAGCACATCCATGCATAGAAACTCAGCCACCCGGCAACCCCGGCATACACGGCCACTGCCAGGGCCACCCCCGCGCCCGCCCCGCGCGGCGACCAGCGCACACTGGCCGTGGTCGCGACCGCACCAAGCGTCAGGGCCAGCAAAGCGTTGAGCCAGGTCGGTGTCCAGCCCACGGCTTGTCCGCTGAGCAGTCCGCTGAGCAGATTCGCGTGTGCGATGATTCCCGGAGCCCGCTCGCAGGTCGGGATTGGCGTCATGTCCGCCAAAGCGGTGGCGGTGTAGCCGACCAGACAGATTTTGCCGGCCACAAGCCGGCGAAGCCGGGCCAGCAGTTGGTCAAGCTCGGTCCGATAGTCGGCGTTGGCCGCCAAAGCCCGATCCAGGGTCCAGGCAAGCTCGCTCAAGGCTGGGGAGGCGCCGGCTTCAGCCGGCACGCTAGCAGCGAGCGGAGCAGTGAGCGCGACCCGGAGCTTCGACTCGCCTTCGGCGCGGAGCCGGCCGTAGTCGGCCAGGCCTTTCCGCAACCGGTCGACGGCCGCCGAATCATCGCGATACCGTGCTTGTCGCAGCTCATCCTCCAGCCGCAGAATCTGCCGAAGGTCCTCGGCATACTGACGGTGCTCGGTGAGCTGCCCAGCCTCCAGTAACTGGCTCAAAACGTTGGCGATCAGCTCATCGTTGTGGCGGAGGCTCTGCCGCCGATCGCAGACCTGCCAGAGCGCGTCGGCGGGTATATGCGGACCGAACTGCCGGGTCCAGTCCCTCTGGGGCAGCCAGGGTACCAGGACGCGTCCCTGATCGTCGATCTGAATGCGGGGTGATCCGCCAGGAACTTCGAACATCCGCCGGCCCAGGCTCGACGCCTGTCGCCACCTGGCAATCGCCGGCCAGCGTTGCTGGTCGAATGCCACGGCAAACGCCAATTGCGGCAGAACGTGCCCCTCATACTGGACGAGCAGGCGCATCCGGCGGAGCACGCCGTCGTGATCCGGCTCGGCTACCACAAAGCCGCACCGCCGAGCCGCCCGGGCATGCGGGAAGTACGCCGGGTTGATGTCACCCACCGGCCACAAACTCAGGCTGAATCCCAGGCTACTGAGAATGGTTGCCTCGCGGCTCAGCACTGCCCGCAAAGCCATCGCGACGGCTTCGGGGCCGGCCGAGCCTCCACCTTCCGGGTGGCGGCCCAGAGCGGCGAGAACCTGATCGTAGAGGTGCGACGCAGGCTGCCGCCAACGAAGCGGGTCAGCATCCAGCCAGTCCTTGATCCAACGCTGCATCTGGTCGTCGGGTCGGCCAAGCGATTCGGCGACCCGGGCCGGGCCGGACGCATAATCGAAAGCCAGATAAACCGTGCCCGCATCGGCGATCGCGGTCCGCAGTTCCTGATCCGGCAGAGCCAGAATGAGATCCCGGGCGTTGATTCGGATAGGGTCGGTGATCAGATCGGCCTGCCGCGGCAGGATGGTCCGCAGCGGTTCCGGCTCGGTCAGCGTAACGTCGTACAGGATAGCGCCGGCCCCCAGCTCGGCAAGGACGGAGATGATCCCGGCCTGGACATCCCGGGGCCATGGCCAGCGGCCGACCTTGGCGAGCGAGCCGTCGTCGATGTCGATGCAGATCAGCCGCGGGTCGGCACTGGCCCGGTTGGCATAGAGGAAGCGCCAGTCCAGCGTCTTCAGCTCCAGCCAATCCAGTCCCCCGGCCAGGTAGGCCGCGACGACCGCGACGCTGGCCGCCATGCCAGCGCCCCACGCCCGACAACTAGCTCGCCGCTCCGGTCTGGTCACACTTCGGCAGCGTAGGCTCCGGTCAGCCGGGCGAAACCGGCTGCGGCTCGTACTCCTGAAGGCTCGGACAGGTGCAGAACAGGTTGCGGTCGCCCCAGACGTTGTCGATCCGGCCGACCGGGGGCCAGAACTTGCGCTCCTTGACCCAGGGAGCCGGGAAGGCCCCCTGCTCTCGCGGATAAGGACGATTCCACTCGGTGGCGGAAACCGCCGCCGCGGTATGCGGGGCGTTCTTGAGCGGATTGTTCTCCACGTCCATGCGACCTTCCTCGATGGCCCGAATTTCCTCGCGGATGGCGATCAGCGCCTCGCAGAACCGGTCCAGCTCGGCCTTGGATTCGCTTTCGGTCGGCTCGATCATCAGCGTGCCGGCCACCGGCCAGGACATGGTCGGAGCATGGAAGCCGAAGTCCATCAGCCGCTTAGCCACGTCGTCCGGCTCAATCTGGGCGGTCTTCTTGAACTGGCGCAGGTCGATGATGAACTCGTGGGCCACCCGACCATTCTTTCCCGCATACAGTACCGGGTAATGGTCGCGGAGCCGGTGGGCCATGTAGTTGGCGTTGAGAATGGCCACCTGGGAGGCCTTCTTCAATCCCGGCTCACCCATCAGCCCGATATACATCCACGAGATGGGCAGAATGGCGGCACTGCCGTAAGGGGCCGACGAAACCGGGTCGATGGCCTGCTCGCTTCGGTTGCCGACCAGCGGATGGCCCGGCAGGAACGGCGCTAGATGGTCGGCGCAGGCGATGGGGCCCATGCCCGGCCCGCCGCCGCCGTGCGGTATGCAGAAGGTCTTGTGCAGGTTCAGGTGCACCACGTCGGCCCCCATGTCCGCGGGCCGGCACAGGCCGACCTGGGCATTCATGTTGGCGCCGTCCATGTAGACCTGGCCGCCATTGGCATGCACGATGTCGCACAACTCGCGTATCCCCTCCTCGAAGACCCCATGCGTCGATGGGTAGGTGACCATGATGGCCGCCAGCCGGTCACGATGCTCCTGGGCCCGGGCTTTCAGATCCGCCAGGTCGATGTTCCCCCGCTCGTCGCAGGCCACCGGCACTACCCGGCACCCGGCCAAGACCGAGCTGGCCGGGTTGGTCCCGTGAGCCGAGGCCGGGATCAGAGACACGTCGCGGTGGCCTTCCCCGCGGGAGGCGTGGTAGGCCCGGATGACCAACAGCCCGGTGTATTCGCCGGCCGCGCCGGAATTGGGCTGGAAGGAGACCGCCTTGAAGCCGGTGATCTCCATCAGCCACCGCGCCAGACCGGCCAGCATCTCGGCATAGCCGGCGGCCTGCTCCGGCGGCACGAAAGGATGCAGGTCGGCGAACTCCGGCCAGGTGATCGGGAGCATCAGTGAGGTCCCGTTCAGCTTCATCGTGCAGGAGCCCAGCGGAATCATCGAGTTGCACAGCGACAGATCGCGGGCCTGGAGCCGGTGCAGGTAGCGCAGCATCTCATGCTCGGCGTGGTAACTGTTGAAAACCGGATGAGTGAGATACTCGCTGGTACGGGCCAGAGGTGCCGGATATACCACCGAGCCGGCCCCCGCCAGATCATCGACCGTAAAGGGAACTGTGCCCTTGCCGGCGAAGATTTCCCACAGCCTGGTCACCTCCTGCTTGGTGGACTTCTCGTCCAGCGAAAGCCCGATCGAGCCGTCGCCGTAGTCCCGCAGGTTGATCCCCTGCTTGGCGGCCCGGGCCAGGACGCTGCCGGCTTTCCGCCGCCCCAGCCGGACGCGTAGCGTGTCGAAAAAGGGTTCGTTGCCGATCTTGAAATCCAGCCGTCGCAGCCCCGCCGCCAGTACCTGCGTCAGCCCGTGCACCCGCCGAGCGATCCGCCGCAAACCCTGCGGCCCGTGCCAGACCGCGTACATGCTGGCCATGATCGCCAGCAGGACCTGGGCAGTGCAGATATTGCTGGTGGCCTTCTCCCGTCGGATGTGCTGCTCCCGGGTCTGAATGGCCAGTCGGTAAGCCGGCTGACCGTGAGCGTCCCTGGAAACCCCGATCAGGCGACCGGGCATCTGCCGGACGTATTCCTCGCGGGTGGCCATGAAGGCCGCGTGCGGCCCCCCATAGCCCAGCGGCTGCCCGAAACGCTGAGCGGAGCCGACCGCGATGTCGGCCCCCTGCTCGCCCGGCGGCTTGAGCAGGGTCAGCGCCAGCAGATCAGTGGCCATTACCACCAGCACCTCGGCGGCATGGGCCCGCTCGATCAGCTCGGTGTAATCGCGAACCCGCCCGTCCGTGGTCGGATATTGCAGCAGCAGGCCGAACAGATCGCCCCGCCCGAAGTCGATCTGGTCCACGTCCGCGACCTGGATCTCGATTCCCAGCGGGCCGGCCCGACCGCGCACGACGGCGATGGTTTGGGGGTGACAGTCGGCGGCGACCAGGAAACCCCGTCGCTCGCCCTTGCTGATCCGCCGACACATGGTCATCGCCTCGGCCGCCGCCGTGCCCTCGTCCAGCAGCGAGGCATTCGCCAGCGGCAACCCGGTCAGGTCGCAAACCATGGTCTGAAAATTGAGCAGAGCCTCCAGCCGGCCCTGGGCGATTTCGGCCTGATAGGGGGTGTACTGGGTGTACCAGCCGGGGTTCTCCAGGATGTTCCGCTGAATGATCGGAGGCACGATGCAGTCGTAGTAGCCCATTCCGATCAGCGAGCGGACCACCCGGTTCTTGCCGGCCATCGCCCGCAACTCGGCCAGCAGCTCGTGCTCCCCCCGCGGCGGCCCCAGGTCCAGCGGACGGTCCAGCCGGATCGACGCCGGCACCGTGTCATCTGTCAAAGCATCCAGCGAGTCGTATCCCAGCAGGCCCAGCATCTGCCGGATGTCTTCATCGCTGGGGCCAATGTGGCGGTGAACGAACGTATCCGAAGGGTTGAGAAGCGACTGGCTTTCAAAGGTATGCGACATAGATCAGAACTTCCTGCTGCGGATCGGCGGACGCCGACCCGCTCATGCTGACCACAGGCCCGATCGCCACTCGACCGGGCCGTCGATCATTACCGGTTGATCATCCGTTCGTAGCTTGGCCCGTCCAGCAGCTTGTCCAGCGGACTGAGGTCCGGGCAGCGCACCTTGATCATCCACCCCTCCCCGAACGGGTCGGAATTGAGCAATTCGGGCGAGTCGGCCAGCCGCGGGTTGACCGCGACCACCTCCCCGGAGATCGCGGTGTAGAGCTCGCTGGTGGCCTTCACTGATTCCACCTCTCCGAAGTGGCTCCCCCCCTCCAGGCGCGTGCCGACCTTTGGCAGGTCGACGAAGGTGATGTCGGTCAGTTCGTCGGCGGCAAACTGGGTGATCCCGATGGTCACCGTGTCCCCCTCCACCTTGAACCACTCGTGGGTCTGCGAATACTTGCGATCGTTAGGCACCGCCATGCTCAAATACTCCTCTGACAACGACGCGGCCACTCTCCACCAGGCGGAACCCCGCGTCAGCTGAAATGGTAGGCGATCCGGGCGCCTTCCGGTAGTGCTTGCCCCGCTCCGTTCCCGCCCTCAGCTTCTCAGCGCCTGAGGCTGCGATTCGGTCCGGCGGCCGGACGACTTCCCGCAAGACCGTGCTACAATGCGGCGTCCGAAAATGGGTCGGTGCCAAAAGCCAGAGAGGAGACCGGGCATGTCGGCTGGCAACGTGTGGTCCCGGATCGAACTTCAGCAGGGGGACATCACAAAGCTGAGCGTGGACGCGATCGTCAATGCGGCCAATTCGGCCCTGGCCGGCGGGGGCGGGGTCGACGGTGCCATTCATCGGGCGGCAGGCCCCGAGGAACTCCACGCCGCCTGCCGCAAACTCGGCGGCTGCCCCACCGGCGATGCCAAAATAACCCCCGGCTTCCGACTCCCCGCCCGCTATATCATCCACACCGTCGGCCCGGTCTACGCCGGCGGACGCAAGGGCGAAGCCGAGCTGCTGGCCTCCTGCTACCGCCGGTCACTGGAGGTGGCAATCGAAAACGGCATCCAGACTATCGCATTTCCGGCCATCAGCACGGGCGTCTACGGCTACCCGTTCGATGAGGCCACGCAGATCGCGTTCCGTACCACGGCGGAGTTCCTGGCCCACAACCCCTCGATCCAGCGCGTGATCTTCGTGTTCTTCAGCCAGCGCGACTATGACGCTGCCACCCGCCTGTTCCGGCGACTGACCAATCCCGCCTCGGCGCTCGAGGGGCCGACCACGAGTTAAGCAGATCCCAAGGCCGGAGGCCTTCCGTTCGCTGCCAGCTCCTGTACTCCGGCTCGCACCGGCTGCCGGTCTGCGATCGAAGCCCGGGGGGCCCTCCGATGACTGCCATTCCGGCCTGGCTTTTTCGCCCCGTGAGTTGCCCCCGCTACCTCGGGGCGCCATAACACGAGCCCCGCCGACGCACGGGCCGTCGGCGGGGTCGGTCGTGAGAGAGGAGCATTCGGAGGCTCGTTTAACCCCCCAAGAGTCGTTCCAGGTCGGCCTCGAACTCCCCCCGCAGCCGGCTCACGGCCCGGGCCTCCAACTGCCGGACCCGTTCCTTCGACACGCCGAGTTCGCGGCCAATCTGTTCCAAAGTCCGTGGTTGGCCACCCCCATCCAACCCATACCTCTGCCGCAAGATGTCGCGCTCCCGGACGTCCAGCGTCGCCAACATGCGGTCGACCACCCCGCGCACGCCGGCCAGATGCTCGGTGTCGTTCTCCACCGGCCGACAGGCAGTGAAGTTGTCCAGCAGCTCGTCCCAGCCGGTCTGGTATCGGTCAGCGTGCCGGCGCTGCTCGGGGATGGACCGGGCGTAGTTCCTCATGATCGCCCAGGAAGCGTAAGTGCTGAATTTGAAGCCCCGAGTGAAATCGAACTTGTCCACGGCCCGCATCAGCGAGATGTTGCCGTCGCTGACCAGCTCGAACAGGTCATCGCCGGGTCCCAGGTGTCTCTTGGCGATGCTGACCACCAACCGCAGATTCGCCTGCACGATCTCGTTCTTGATCCTGCCGGCCTGATCGAGCAGGGCCTCGATCCGATCCAGCTCGGCCGCCCGCACGCTGTCCGGGTCGAGCTGTTCGATGAGCCGCCGGGCCTTGAATTTCAGATAATTCATTTGACGGAATAGCGTCTGTTCGCCCTCCCGGGTGAGCAACGGGATGCGAAACAGATGCGCCAAATAGGGCGGCAACCCGGCTGGAACGCGTTGGGCTGCCGACATTTCTTGCCGAAGCGGGCCGGAAAGCGCCGGATGCAGAATCGTCCGGTCCGCATCCGGCGCCTCGAAGTCCGGGCTCCCTACGAACTCGATTTTCCTGGCCCGCAAATCCCGGGCGCGCATCTGGGTGATGGCCGCGTAGACCCACGCCACCGGCTGCTGGAACCGCCGGGCCAGTTCTTCTACCTTGGCCCCGTCCAGGTAAGCCTCCCAGACCGCCAGCCGCTGGTCATCTGCCTCTACCCGTAAAGGCGACCGGTTGAACAAACCCGCCCCGGGATGCGCCTCGTCGTAATGCTTCAGTATCAGCCGAATGGTTTCGACCGCCCGACCGGTCTGGCCCGCGATGCTCCTGGCCACCGCGTTGACGGTCCGATAACCCGTGTCCACCAGCTCCCGGGCCCGGGCCACGATCTGCTGCCGCTCGTCCTTGGTGAGCTGCGAAAAGTTGCTCCCGCGGGTGACCACATCCACGTGCTGGGCGACGAACCGCCGGACGCACCGGTCGGCGAACGCCAGCCGCAGCCGCCCGTCGGCGAACTTGAACCTCCAGCCCACCAGTCCGCGCCTGCGCCACCGAAACACGGTCTTGGTGCTGACGTCGAACCGCCGGGCGAGGTCAGTTACCGTGCAAACGGTTTCCGGCCACGAGCTTATCGCAAGCCCGGCGTCGCTACTGAGGTCTTCAGCCAGGCTGACCAGGTCAGGCAGCAACCGGCTGCCATCCAGCAGCCCGGCGGTGCCGGGGGCGTTGGCTACCGGGCGGTATCCGGTCAGGCTGTGACAAACGAAGTCGTACGGATACGCCTTATCCAGCTCGACGACGGAGAGCAAGAATTCAATATTCAGAAGCTGCGCAAGGCGAAAACGCCTCGGACCGCGCTTGAGCTGCTCAAGGAGATCACGAATCGGTTGGAGTTGGTACTTGTCCATCTGGGTACCCCTCTGTTGGGGTCGAATCCGCGGGCGCACCCTCAACGCCCGCAGCTCCGCTCGGTCGGTAAGATCCAGATGGATAAGATGAAACTCGAACGAATGATCGTTCGACCGACCGTAGTTGCGTCTACATTCGTTTCTTCTTCATGCCCTCTGCCACCTGACGGTCCAAAGGGCTACGGATGACGCTATTACATTCTTTGCTATCGGCCCCCTTCCGTCAAGTCCCTGACGTCCTTTTTTTCACGAGCCTTCCCGAACCCTGCCCTACCGGGCAAATAGGTAATACAAGGCCCCTTCAGACCCGGTCCGTCCCGCAATCGCTTCCGCCGACGGCCCCACCCCCATGAAGATGTCACACCGACCGGCAGCCCGAATCGCCCCCCCGGTATCCTGATCCAGGGCGAAGGTCGCATAGGGAGCCTGGGTGGGACTAGTGCCGGAAGTCGTTGGGAGATTAGCAGTTACGAATGCCAGGCACGCCCGCGGGAACACCTGTTTGTCCGTGGCCAGCGACCTGAATGGGGTCACCGGCACATTCAGGCTGCCGTACGGCCCGCCAGGGGCCTCCCGGAAGAACACGTAACGATCATTCTTCCAGCAATAGTGATACGTTTGCTCCGGGTGCTCCCGGAAGTAGCGCAAGAGCGTCTGCAAAGACACCTCGTCACGTCTGATAACTCCGTCATTAACCATGGCCATCGCGATCGGCGTGTAGTTATGGCCATTATTGCCGGCATAGCCCACTTCGAAAATTGAACCATCCGCGAGCCTGAGCTTGGCCGATCCCTGCACCGTCACCACGTAAGCCTCGAACGCACTTTTCAGGTAAGCGATCTCCAGGCCGTCCAGCAATCGTCCCTGCTCGATCTCCCGTCGGGTCGGGTAGCGCGGCTCGATCCTGCCATCCGGCAGCCGGCGGCCCAACGCCTGACCTTCTTCATCCTTCACCAGATCCGGCGGCAACGAGTAAAGCGGGTAACGGAAGGGCCCTTCCTTCTGCTTGCGACCTTCGAAAATCGGGCAGTAGTATCCCGTGAAGTACACGGTCCCCATGTCGTCGCAGCCGACCGACTGGTATACCTCGAACTGCTCGCGGACCGCCCGATTCAGTTCCTCGGGGCTGCGAGCGGCCGCCAAAACGTCCAGGAAACGCTCCAGGGATTTCACCGCCCGCTCGTGGGTAATGTCGCCATAAGGGAAGTACTTATGGCTTGAGGGCTTAGCCAGGTAAGCCAGGCTGTGACGGATCGCCTGCTCCAGTCCGGCCCGGTTCTCAAATCCGCGACCGAAGTCGGGGTAATCTCGCGGATCGATCTTGCGCAGAGCCAGAGCTCCCGGCGGAAGCGGCTTGCCGTAATCCTTGGCCGGCGGAGGCTTGAACGCCTCCAGCGTCTCCTTGGGTTTCGGACAACCCCATAGCACCCCCAGCCCCACCGTAAAAGCAACCACTACGCCCAGCCGCCGCATTTGACGCTCCTCGTTACGCAAAGTGCCGCTCACGCAACCATGTGGCGTCAGATTGTGACACGCGACGGCCGGATTGACAATCGGGGAACTCGGCGCGCCACCCCGCTCGTGCCGGCCAGGCGCGGCGGGCAAGAGCAGTTCGAAGGTTCCGGTCACTGCGCCGTGATCTGCGACACCTCGAACAGGTCTCGCCGATGCCAGTTCTCCCAGATGTCCAGCCCCAGCCTGTCGACGGCGTCCCAATAATCGCCCTCTTCGTGCTCGTGCGCGTCGCTGAGGGCCCGGAACTCCCGCTGAATCCGCTCGCGGTACTCAGCTTTCAGTTCCAGCCGGATGGTTCGACCGTTGTACTCGAAGTCGGCCGCGATCCGACCCGCCGGGTCGGGCACATGGGAAAACAGGCCGCGGCCGGGTGTGCATCCGGTAGCGACAATCAAGCCGTCATTCAAGCAGCTCTGTGGCGGCCGGGGTGGGACGCGCGAAACGATTTTCGTGGCGTGCTGGGGAGCATTGAGCAGTTCGGCGGCCCGCAGCCCCATTTTCACGCCGATCACCGAGTAAACCCCCAAATGCTGGTGCAGCTCACTGAGCAGAAGCTGAGCAAACCACTCGACCGGGCCGTTCTTGGCCAGGATCGCCCCCTTGCGAGCCCGAAGGTCGTCGCGGAGCATCTCATCCGGCAAAGGGCCGTCGACCAGGACCACTCGGCCACGCGCTTGACGCCCCTGGTCCAGCAGGCTGGTCAACTGCGAAAGCAGGCACTCGGGGCTGCGCGGCGTGAATACGTTCTCCCGGTCAGTTGGGACGAACCCGGCCGGGTCAGACCAATGGAGGAACACCAGTTCATCGCCGAACGTACCCAGGCGGCCAGTGTAATGGTCCCGAATCCCGGCCGGCTGTAGCAGGCGTCGGATGAAGTCTTCGGCGATTGAGGTGCCCGGCCCCAGCGTCAGCTCGCCGGTCTTCCACGCCGCCGGCTTTCCGCCTGCGCTGCCGGAGATCACGAAAGCCAATGGGATTCCACTGGCCGTCACGGCGGCGAAGGCGTCCGGATCGAATCGGGCGTTCCAGTTCGCCTCCCGCTCGGGCGGGCCGCTGATGACCACCCGCGCGATGTGCCGGACGATTTCCGGCCGGCTACGCAGCGCCTCGGCCAGGTTGGTCAGCGGTCCGAGTGCCAGCACGGTGGCCCTGGTCCCGGGTCGGCCGTACGCGGCGGGCGTGAAGGGCCGGCGGAATGGCTCAACCGGCTCGGGCAGGGCATGGCTGAGGGCTTCTTCGGCCAGGGGAAACGCCCCGGTCTGCGGACCGGCGGGCGACGGTTCCGCGGCCGCGTACAATGGGACGTCACGCCGGTTGAATCGATCCAGCAGTCGTTCCAGGTACTCTACCGCCGAGCCGCCCCGGCTGGCACCGCTGCCGGCGACGATCGCGAGCAGCTCCGCACGCGGATTCTGCAAGGCCAAGGCGACGGTGACGGCATCGTCCAGGCCCATATCCGTGTCGATGACCAGCGGGGCGGCAGTGGGTCGGTCCGACGCCGCCGCAACCGACATCGCCAGGCCGCCAATGATGGATACAATCAGGTGTCGCATGGGATCTCCTCAAACGCCTCCGACCCAGGCCCGGGCCCGCCCGGCCGGGTCGGCGGGCAATTAGACCGGGATCGGCAGGCCCATGACCGCGCCCTTGATTCAGTGTCTGACTCCGCTCGCGCCGGCCATACCCAACGTTGTGTGAAGCACTCCCCGGAGCTGTCGCAGCTCGTCGGCCAGTTTTCGGATCCGATCCGGCCTGGCGTGGACCATGATCATCTCGGCACACAGCTTGCCAGACAGATGCACGTGGGTCGAGGCGAGGATTTGGGCCGCATGTCGATGCTGCACGTCGATCAGCCGGTCGAGCAGCTCACGTGCGTGGTGGTCGTACACCAGGGTGATGGTGCCGACTGCCGGTCGACGTCGCCCGGCCCACTGCCGGTCCACAATCTGCCGTCGTATCAGATCGCGCACGAACTGGGAGCGATTGGCGTACCGGCTGCCGCGGATGAGAGCGGCCAGGCGACGTGCGAGGTCCGCCTCCAGCGAAATGCTGATCCGCACCAGGTCCGACATGGACAGTTTCTCCTTGACGCCCGCGTCGACTGGGGCACGCCGCACCGGCCGGCAGCCCTGAGCCGGACCCGCGGCACCGGTGAGAGCCGAAGTCCACAACATTCCCTTGCGCTGCGCGCCCCACGCCACCCGGCCCTCGGCTTCTGGTCCGCCGTCGACCACCGCCGTGGTCGTTTCGCGCCGCCGGAAACCAAGTGCACGCCCCGGTCGGCTGGGGCCGCGCAGAGGCTGCGCGACTTTCCGACGGCCGCACCGGCCCTTGACGTTTCAGCCGATCCGGTATTACGATTCTTGCATTAGTATTACCGCAATCCCATCCGGCCACAAGCGGAGTCACGCCGTGGGTCCAGCGCTGCTCGGCATGCATGCCCCGGACGGCCTGTTCAGTCTGCCGATCAACGTGCTTTTCGGGCTGGTGGTCGCGGTTCTGCTGGCAGTCGCCTGTGCCGGGCTGTCGCGCCGCCCGGATCACCGCCTGGTGCCCATGATGGGGATTCTGGCGGCCTTCGTTTTTGCCGGCCAGATGGTCAATTTCCCGATCAGCTCGGGCACCACCGGCCACCTGCTGGGCGGCACCCTGACCGCGATTCTGGTGGGACCATGGGCCGGAACAGTGGTCATGGCCTCGGTAATCATCTTTCAGGCCCTGCTGGGCGACGGCGGAATCACCGTCCTGGGCCCCAACATCTTCAACATGGGCGTGGTCGGCACCTGCCTGGCATACTACATCTACCGGCTGCTGGTCGGTCGGTCGCTACAGGCGCCGGCCCGGGTAGTCGCCGCCAGCTTCTTCGCGGCCTGGGTTTCCCTGCCGCTGGGTAGCGTCTTCGCCAGCCTTCAGTTGGCCGTCTCCGGAACCGCCAGCCTGAACCGGGCACTGCCGGCCATGGTGCTCACCCATATGGTCATCGGGGTGGGTGAAGCGCTTATCACCGCCGGAGTGGTGGCCTTCGTCATCAAGACCCGGCCGGACCTCCTGTACGGGCAACCGACCAGCCAGGCCCAACCGGCCCCCGGCCGACTCGTAGTCGGACTCGGTCTGCTTGGATCGCTGGTGATCGCCACCGGTCTTTCACTTCTGCCGCACTGGTGGGACCACCCCGATGGCCTGGAATTCGTGGGGCAGCAACAGGGATTCCTCCGCGAGGAGCCTCAGGCCGCTGAAGGCGGCTCGCTCGTCACGCTGCCGGCTTACCCGCTCGGCGTCCGCTTGAGCATGGCCGATGGCCGGGTGGTCGCCGCTCACTGCTACGACCGGCAGGCCGGCCCGCTGATGCCCGGCGATATCCTACGGAGCATCGACTCCCGCCCGATCAGCGATCTGACCAGCGCGGCCGCAGCCTTGCATATCGACGTCGCAGACGGCCAATGCGACCTGACACCTGGCCAGTGGCTGCAAGTCGTAGTGCAGCGAGGCGGGCAGGACATCCCGCTGACCGTGCAAGCGAGCCCCGCTCCCCGGGCCGGTGCGACCGCGCCAGTCGTGGCACTGCTGCCGGATTACACCCTGCCCGGAGTGTCGGGCCTGATCAGCACCAGCCTGGCCGGGGGCATCGGGACCACGGTAATGTTTCTGGCAGCGCTGGGAGCCGGCCGACTCCTCATGCGCCCGCTGCCCGGAATGCCGACCGATACGGACTTCACCGGCCCGGCCGCAGACCGTAAGGGAGCGGAGGAGTGCATGAGAAAATCCTGACTTGTGTCGAGCCGCCCCTGACCCTGCTCCAGCGGCTCGACCCGCGGATCAAGATCGTCTGCGCCCTGGTGTGGGCGGTGTCGGTCGTCAGCCTCCCGACCCGTCATACCCGTGTCCTCACCGCCTATGGTGCGATGCTGCTGATCCTGGTGGTGCTCGGCCATGCGGAAGTGGGCAAGTTTCTTAGGCGCTTGGCGGCCGCGTTGCCCCTGATCCTGCTGCTGGTCGGCCTGCTGCCCTTCTTCAGCCGCGGCCAGGTAGTCTGGCAGATGGGGCCGTTGCAGATCACCGAGCAGGGCCTGGAATCGGCCCAACGGGTCGGAGTGCGCGCCGTGCTGTGCCTGGCGATGGTCTGTTTGCTATGGGCGACAACGCCGGAGGCCCAACTGATCGCCGCCATGCGCGGGCTGGGCCTGCCCGCAGTGCTGGCCGGTGCGATCGCGTTCATGCTGCGTTACCTGTACGTGCTGCGGCCGGAACTTCACCGGCTGTGGGATGCCCGGGCTGCCCGGACCGTCGGGACTGCGGCCGGCGTGGGATTCCGTTCCGCCGCCAACCTGCTGGGGGCATTCTTTCTCCGAGCCCACGACCGGGCCCTCCGCGTCTCCGATGCGATGGCCGCGCGCGGCTATCAGGGCCGCTCGCTCCTTCTGCCGCGGGATCGGTTCCAACCAGCCCAGATTCTGGTGGGTGTGACCTTCATCGCGGTTATCATCGGACTACGGTGGCTACCATGACCGCGGGCGTTGACCGCTCCCCGCCGGGTCCGACTCGCTTTCCGCCGGCCGTGCGGCTGGAGCGGCTCGTTCATCGGTACCCGAACGGCATCGAAGCCCTCCGCGGCGTCGACCTGGAAGTGCCCACCGGCCAACGGCTGGCGCTGGTCGGCCCCAATGGGGCTGGCAAGACCACGCTCCTGCTCCATCTGAATGGCCTGCTCAAGGCGACCGGCGGCCGCGTATGGATCTGCGGACTGGAGGTTTCGGCGGGCAACCATGCGGCGGTGCGCCGGCAAATCGGGTACGTATTCCAGGACCCGGATGACCAGCTCTTCTGCCCCACGGTGCTTGAAGATGTCGGGTTCGGCCCGCTCCATCTGGGCCTGCCGCCGGAGGCCATCGGCGCCGCCGTACGACAGGCTCTGGCGGCAGTCGGGCTGCCGGGGTTCGAGCAGCGAGTGCCCCAACGGCTCTCAGCCGGCGAAAAACGGCTGGTGGCCCTCGCGACCGTGCTGAGCTACCAGCCCGAAATCCTGGTGCTCGATGAGCCCAGCGCATGGCTGGACCCGCGCAATCGGCGAATGCTCATCGAGCTGCTCGGCAAGCTGAACAAGACCCAGATCGTGGCCACGCACGATCTGGATTTGGCCTGGGACCTATGCGACCGCACGGTGCTGCTGTGCCACGGCCAGGTGCACGCCGACGGCCCGACCCGGGAGCTGTTATCGGACCGGAAGCTCCTGGAGGCCAACGGCCTGGAGCTGCCGCTGCGCTTACAGGGCGTCCAGCCGGCCACGCCGGCCCAGATGCGCTGAGCCCCAAGCGCCGCTGGCAATACCGGACTACCTGGCCGGCCGGCCATGATGGTGCCGCCACCGCTCAGCAGGCGGCAGCAAGCCGCCAGATGAGTGCTGCACGACCACACGCCCCGATCCCGGCTCGCTAGCTAGTGGCCGCTCGGCCGGTAGCCGGCGGGACACCGCCCGCCGCAGTCCCGCGCTGAAGACTGGTCGGCCCTAAGGTGCCGCGTAGCCGACCGGCACCAGGTAAAGCACCCGCTGGCCGGCCGGCAACTTCAGCACTGCCGCGACTTGATGGTCTTCAAAAGCCCCGACCGGCACGCCGTCCAGCCCCAGCGCCGTAGCCTGAAGCAGAATGTTCTGGGCCACGTGCCCGGCCTCCAGGAAACAATACCGCTCGGCGCGCTCGCCATACTTGACTGCGGAGCGTTCGACGACCGCCGCGATCACGAAGCACACCGGCGAATCGGCCACGCTTTCCTGCGACAACGCCGACTGCGAAAGTTTCCGGCGCAGGTCGCCGGTCAGGTGGCGTTCCAAGGCGTGCTGGGCCGGGAGATAATGCTCGACCCCGCTGGCGGATACGACGTATAGCTCCAGAGGATAGAGCGCCCCGGCCGAGGGAGCCGTCCGGCGACCGCGCCCAGGATCGGTGATGCCCTGGGCCGCCCAGCAGAGCTGACCGATCTGCTCGGGCTCCAGTTGTCGGTCCAAGAACCGCCGGACCGACTGCCGCTGAAAGATCGCCTGGACCAGCGGCATTCCGCCGACGGTCTGCAACGGCGGCAGGGCCACCGAACCGGCCGCTGCCGGCCGGGTTTCTCCCGGTTGCTGCGCCACCAGAGGAAAGGCAGTAACCAAGAACAGCGCCGACCGTGCAAAGACACCCGCTAACATGGCTGTGACCCAGTCCTTTCACACCGGCCCCCACCAACGCACCCCATCATTGTACCCCCGGCCAAAGAGCCGAGCACGTCCGGGAGCGCCGGGGGGCGGGCGCGCCGGCCGGCGCCGCACATTCTGACGAGTGTCTCTTACTGGTGTCCGCCCATCCAGCATTCGCTCGGGCGCTTGTCAACCCTTGACAGCTCCCAGTTGCAGGCCGCCGACGAACTGCTTCTGGGCGGCAAAGAATAACACTATGCACGGCAGCATGGTGACAATGCTGGCCGCCATGAGCCAGTGCGCGTCGCGGAAGTCGCCGTACTGGTTCTTGAAGGAGTTGAGGGCCACCGCCAAGGTCATCTGGTCTTCGCTGTGCAGGTAGATCAAGGGGCCCAGGAAATCATTCCAAGCGAAGATGAACACGAAGATAGCGGTGATGGCGATGACCGGTCGGCACATGGGCAGCATGATCCGCCACCAGACGCCGAGGTGGCCGCAGCCGTCGATCCGGGCCGCCTCCACCAGCGACTCCGGAATCTGGGCGAAGAATTGGCGGAACATGAAGATGTAGAACGGCGTTCCGAAGAACATCGGCACCACCAGCGGCAGAAAGGTGTCGATCCAGCCCAGCCAGCGAAAGAGGAAGAACAGGGGGATCATCGTGACCTGGGCGGGCAGCATCATGGTGGCAATCATTACAATGAAGAGGCTCCGGTTGCCGCGAAAACGCAGGCGGGCGAAGGCGTAGCCGACCAGGCTGCACGAGAGAACCTGCCCCGCCACGCTCAGCACGCTGATCACGACCGTGTTGGCCAGCGCGTCCAAAAAGCCGTACCACGGGCGGCTCCCCATGTTCTCCAGGGCTTCCAGGTAGTTGCGCCAGTTCCCGATCTGCGGCCACCAGTTGAATTGGCTGACGGTGGTGGCTGCCGCACTGGCCTGGGCCGGCGTGGAGAGGCTGACGCAGAGCATCCACCAGAGCGGGAAGAGCATGACCAGGCTTCCTGCCAGCAGAATCGCGTAAATCGGCGCCGCCCAAGCGCGCATGTTCCTATGCCCGCAGTGCCTCGTAATACACCAGCCGACGGGTCCCGCGCATGATCAACAGCGTCAGGCCGAGGATCATCAGCAGCAGCAACCAAGCCATGGCGGACGCGTAGCCCATTTCGTGCAGATCAAAAGCCTGGTTGTAGAGATACACTACGTAGAACCGCGTGGCGTCGCCCGGCCCGCCACCGGTCATCACGTACGCCTGGGTGAAAATCTGAAACGACGCGATCGTGGCCATGATGACATTGAAGAAGATCACCGGGCTGAGCATGGGCAGCGTGACGTGCCGGAATCGCCGCAGCGCGTTGGCTCCGTCGATCGCGGCGGCCTCGTACAGCTCCCGCGAGATGCCCTTGAGACCGGCCAGATAGATCATCATCGTCCCGCCGATGCCCCAGAAGCTCATGATGACGAACGCGGGAATGCCCCAGACCTGCGCGTCCCGCTCGAACCAGCGCGGTGCTTCGGCGCCCAGCAGGCGCAGAAACGGGTTGAGCAGCGCGTTAAGCATCCCGTGCTCGTGATGGAAGACCCATTTCCACAGAATCGCGATCGCCACCCCGGCCAGCACACTGGGCAGGTACCAAGCAGCGCGAAAGAACCGGATTCCACGAACCTCATGATTCATCAGCAACGCCGCCAGCAACGCGATGATCTGGCCGGCTGGCACGGCCAGAACCGCGTAGAACGCGGTTACCCACAGGGAATTAAGGTACCCCGAATCGCGGAACATCTGCCGGAAGTTGTCCCAGCCGACCCACTCGGCATGGTCCAGGGTCGCCAGACCGCTCCAGCGCGTGAAGCTCAGCAGCAGGGACAAAGCGACCGGGAAGGCGACGAAAGCGGCGAAACCGATGATCCACGGGCTGGCCATGCCCAGGCCGGCCAGCTCCTCTCGGAAGGCAATCCGCCCGGGCCGCCGGAGCCACCAGACCACGATGCCGACCAGCAGCAGGCCGGCCAGTGGAATCAGGCTTCCGGCCGCGATCCGACCCCATGGCATCGGCGGATAATCAGCTTCCAGCACCGTCTGCCGGCGGAACTCCTGCCATTCGCGCTGTACGTCTTGCAGCACTGCCAGAGTGGAGCGCCTGCCGATCTTGAATATCTCCTCCATGCGCTTCCGCAGCTTGTCCATGTACTTCGGGTCGGCGGGCCAGTCGATAGGGCGTGCCGCCAAAACGGCATCCAGGTACACGTGGTCGTTGTCCGGCTTCTGTTCCGGATCGGCAAACCAGGGGCCTTGGGCCACCCGGATCATGCTTGGAATGGCCAGGCCGCTCTGGCCAATCAGGCGCTGTCCCTCCTCCCCGCACAGGTAGCGCACCAGCTTCCAGGCTTGCTGGGGATGTCTGGTTCGGCTGGACATCGCCCAGGCGCTGGTAAACACGCCGTTGGCCGGGGGATGGCTGCGGCCGTGCGGCAAAGGCGCAAAATCCCAGTCGAAATCCCGGATCAGCCGGTAGACCGGCACTTTCCAGCGCCCCAGCGGACCTGCCATGCCCACCCGCCCGGACAAAAAAGGGTCTTCGCCGGTTTCGAGCTGAGTCTTGGCACTGGCCAGAGCGCGAGTGTCCTCAAGAAACCAGTTGCGCAGCCGGTCCAGCACCTCGACCAGTCTGGGGTTGGTGAAGTCGAAACTACGGAACCCATCGCTGCTGAAGTCCACACCCTCGCTCCAGCAGTAGACTCGCAGCATAGCCTCCCAGGTGACGAAATCCACGCCGTAGCACCCGGGAAGCTGTCCAATCCTGCGGGCTGCGGCGATGAACTCATCCCAGGTCCAGCCGCCGGCGGGAGGGTCCGGCAGGCCGGCTCGCCGAAACAGATCGCGGTTGAAGTAGAATCCGACCGTGGTGAAGTCCTTGGCGATCGCGTACAACGCCCCCCTGCCGGTCACCTGACCATCGAAGCGGAAACAGTCGATCACGTTGGCATAGAAGTCCTCCAGGCGCAACGCCTCCGGATCATTTCTGGCCCGATCCTGCTCCAGGAATGGTCCGAGGTCCGCCAGGATCCCCTTATCGGCCCAACTGGCGACCTTCTCATAGCCGAGCTGCATCACGTCCGGCGGATCGCCCGCGGCTACCATGGTCTGGACCTTGGTATTGACGGCGTCAGCCCCGCCCGGATTGATCCGCAGGATGTCGATATCCGGATGCTTCCTCTTGAAACCGGCGATTAGTTCCGCGACGATCCGATCTTCACGATCGTCCCCCCAGTGGACGAGAGTGAGCCGGACCTGGCCCGCCCGCAGCGGGGTCCGGCGCAACGGACGGGTCACGACCCACGCCGCTGCCCACAATGTGAGCAGTGCAGCGGCAACCGCTAGCGTAACACGCAGCCCCTTTCCGACCCGATGCCGGAGTTTCCCGTTGGTCTGACCGTTCTTTGACAACTAGACTACCAAAGCTGTTTGAGGCCGCCACGCGGGCGACCTGAGACACGAAGTATAATACGCGCAATGATGTCGCTCAAACTGACCACCATGTTCGCTCGACCGCCCGACGCCCGGCGGCTGCGGCGGAAGCTTGGCCTGCTGACCCCTGCTCGCTGGGCGAGGTCGATGGGCGTGGGCCGGCGGGTACTGCTCTTGGGCTTGGCGGCGAGTCTGGCCGGCGGCTTTGCCAGGAGTGGAGGCGACTGGCCGCCAGCGCCACCGCTGGCAATCGCCCCCGATGACCGGCCGGGATCTCTGCCGCAGTCGGTGTCCGCCGAGCCGCTGGACCGCGGAACGTGGGCCTGCACCTTCCGATACCGGCCCCCCGGCACCCCGCGGAACGTGTTTCTGGCCGGCACATTCAACCAGTGGAACCCGACCGCCACCCCGCTGCGGGGGCCGGACCCCGCGGGCTTCTGGTCGGCACGAGTGGAACTCCCGGCCGGCGTGCACGAATACAAGTTCGTCGTCGATGGCGATCGGTGGTATGCCGATCCAGACAACCCCGAAGGCGTCAGCGACGGTCACAACGGCCTGAACTCGGTACTGCGGCTGGGACGAATCGCCGCCCTCAAGGAGTCCGACGGCCGGCCGGGAGACGGGCAGATCGAGGGCCTGGCTTTGGAGCACCGTCCGGAGCGGCCGCTGTACTTCCAGCGGCTGGACGGCCGGGCGCTTTTCCGGCTGCGGACGCTGGCCCACGACCTGGAGCGGGTCTGGGTCGCGGTCCGCGGGCAGCCGGAAGTCGAAATGACGCCGATATTGGAAAGTGAGCCGTTCACGATGTGGGAGGCGATCGCCAGGTTGCCCGATTGTTCCGGGCAGCCGGATTGCCAGCCGCGCTACACGTTTGTTCTGCTGGACGGGCAGCGGCGGGTGAGCGTTCCGGAGGATTACGGAGTATCCGTGTCGCCAGAAGAGGTCTTTCAGACGCCGGACTGGGCCAAACACGCAATCTGGTACCAGATCATGCTCGACCGGTTCCGCAACGGCAACCCGGCCAACGACCGGCAGCCGGTGCGAGCCTGGACCAGCGAGTGGTTCACACCAGCCCCCTGGGAAGGCCAGGACGGGCAGACTTTCTATAAGTACTATGTTTTCGACCGCCAATACGGCGGCGACCTGGACGGATTGGAAGAGAAGCTGCCTTACCTGAAAGACCTGGGCGTCAACGCCCTCTATCTGATGCCGATTTTCAAGGCCGAAAGCAATCACAAGTACAATACGACCAACTACCTTCACGTGGACGACCATTTCGGGACCAGGGGCGACTACGACGCCGTGGCTGCCCGCGAGGACCTGCTGGACCCGTCGACCTGGGAATGGACCGAAACCGATCGGCGTTTTCTGCGTTTTCTGCGGTCCGCCCACGCCGCAGGCTTCCGGGTCATAATCGACGGAGTCTTCAACCATGTCGGGACGCTGCACCCGGCCTTCCAGGACGTCAAGAAGAACGGCCCTCACTCCACATTCGCCGACTGGTTCGACGTCATCTCCTGGAAGCCGTTCAGGTATCGCGGGTGGGCGGGTCTGGAGTCGCTTCCGGTTTTCAAGAAGAGCAGCGACGGCCTGGCCAGCCAGACGGCCAAACGGCATATCTTCAACGTCACCCGGCGCTGGATGGACCCGGACGGCGACGGCGATCCGTCCGACGGAATCGACGGATGGCGCCTGGACGTACCCAACGAGATCCCCGCCCCCTTCTGGGCCGAATGGCGGACGCTGGTCAAGTCAATAAACCCGCAGGCGTACATCACCGGCGAAATCTGGGAACGCGCCGACCAGTGGCTGGACGGTAAACACTTCGACGGGGTGATGAACTACGAGTTCGCCCGGGTCGCGGTCGAGTGGCTGTTCAACCGCAAGCTCAAGATTTCCGCCAGCCAGGCCGACCACCGCCTGCGCGTCTTGCGCCTGGCACATCCGCTGGCCGCCACTCTGGTGCAGCAGAACCTGCTGGACAGCCACGATACCGACCGGGTCGCGTCCATGGCCCGCAATCCGGACCGCCCTTACGACCACGCCAATCGCGTCCAGGACAACGGCCCCGGATATGACAACGCCAAACCCTCGCCCACCGAGTACGCCCGGGCCAGACTGGCCGCCCTGCTCCAGATGACCTATGTCGGCGCACCGATGATCTACTATGGCGACGAGGTCGGCATGTGGGGGGCCGACGACCCGACCTGCCGCAAGCCCATGCTCTGGGAGGACCTGGAACCATATGACCAGCCGGAAGAGAACTTCGTCATGCGCGATCACCTGGACTACTACCGGCAGATCATCGCCCTCCGCAACTCTCATTCCGCGCTGCGCATCGGCGGCTTCCAGACTCTCCTGACCCACGACGAACAGGACGTGTGGGCATTTCTCCGCCGCGACGATGATGAGCAGCTCGTTGTGGTCCTCAACGCATCCGACCAGCCCCGCCAAGTGTTCGTCCCTCTGCCCACCAGCGCGCCCGGCAAATGGCGCGGAATATTCAACAGCTCAGGCGCATTCGACGCTCCTCAACGCAGATTGCAGGTACAGGTCCCGGCCATCTCCGGGGTAGTGCTGCACGCCGCCACTCCGAAATAGCTCATGGTCCGCTATTCTCGTCGCTCCAACGCTGATCCAGGCTCCGGCCCCTTTCCCGGCGATCACATGCTTGCGGGCAGGCTATGACACGGCGACTCAGCTTAGACCGGCGGTCCGGCGGCGTGCTGCTCCATCTCACCTCCCTGCCCGGCCCGTACGGCTGCGGCGATCTGGGACCCGAGGCGCGCCGATTTGTAGACTTTCTTGCCGCCGCGGGTCAAACCTGGTGGCAGATGCTACCCATCGGACCACCCGGCCCCGGCAATTCGCCCTACAGCGCCCTGTCGGCCTTTGCCGGCAACCACCTGCTTGTAAGCTTAGATCACCTGGCGGAACGAGGATTGCTCAGCCCCGCCGACCTCGCCCGTCCGCCCCGCCTGCCGCCTCGCTCCGTAGTTTATGCGCCCACCGCCCGTTACCGCCACACCCGGCTGCGCCGCGCCTTCCAGGCGTTCGTCCATGCCGGTGGTTTGAGAAACTCCGCGTTTCTTCGTTTCTGCCATGAGCAGGCCCACTGGCTCGACGACTACGCGCTCTATGCCGCCCTGCGCCATAGCTTCCAAAGCCAGGCGTGGACGGAGTGGTCGCCGGCTCTGCGCCTGCGCCGCGCAAAAGCCATCAGACGCGCTGCTCGGACCTTGGCGACCGAGCTCAACTTTCAGCGCTTTGTACAGTTTGAGTTTCATGAGCAATGGACCCACCTGAAGCGCTACGCCAATCAGCGTGGCGTTGGGCTGATCGGCGATTTGCCCATCTTCGTGGCCTACGACAGCAGCGACGTATGGGCCAACCAGGAACTGTTCGATCTGGACCCCGCCGGGCGCCCGCGAACAGTCTCCGGCGTACCGCCCGACTACTTCAGCCGCACCGGTCAACTCTGGGGCCACCCCCACTACCGCTGGCCCGGTCATCGCACCAGTCAATTTTCCTGGTGGCGGGCGCGATTTGCCTGCGTCTTGTCGCATTTCGACGTGGTACGCATCGACCACTTTCTCGGCTTTTACCGCGTATGGGCGGTGCCCGGACGGGCCCGGACCGCGCAGCGAGGCAAATGGGTGAGGACACCGGGCCGCAAGTTGCTTGAAATTCTGCACCGGATGGCCGGCCCGGGACGCATAATCGCTGAGGACCTCGGACTGGTCACGCGCCAGGCGGTTGCGCTGCGCGACCGGTTCGGGCTTCCTGGCACGCGCCTGCTACAGTTCGCCTTCGGCGCCGGCCCGCAAAGTCGCTACAATCAGCCCCATAATTATCCGCACAACTGCGTAGTATATCCTGGGACCCATGACAACGAGACGATTCGGGGCTGGTTCAATAGTTTACGCGCCAAGGCAGCGAAGCGGCCCGCGTCTGGCGCCGCCCGGCAGCTCGGACGCGTTCTGCGGTACCTGGGTACCGGTGGTGAGGAGATCCATTGGGACCTGATCCGGCTGGCGTTGATGTCGCCGGCCAATACCGCCATCATCCCCATGCAGGACCTGCTGGGACTGGATAACCGGGCGCGGATGAATCGACCCGGCACCAGCCGCGGCAACTGGCGCTGGCGGCTGATGCCCGGCCAGCTCACCGAGGGCCTGGCCAGGCAAATGCGCGACTGGGCCGAAGCTTATCAACGCTTGCCCTGAGCCCGGCCGACCGGCTCATTGACCAGTGGTCAGCAGGACCACGAATGGGTTGATGTCGGCGAAGCCGAACTGCCCGTCCTGGTTGATATCGCGGTTTTCCAGGGGGCAGCCGGGATACTGGGCCTGGTAAGCCGGAAAGTTGGTCAGGGCCAGAATGAACGGATTGATGTCAGCAAAGCCCACCTGGCCGTCGCAGTTGAGATCCCCGCGAAGCGTCGGCGGCTGGTTGAACCGGAATACCAGCAATCCCATCTGCGGAATCGTGATCCAGGCCGAGTACGGCATGCCGCCGTACGCCCCGCCGGTCGCGGTAACCGAGCCGCCGTTGCCCACCCCGTTGCCCAGGTACTCGGTGGCCTGACTGTTGAGCAGCTCATACCAGACCCCGCTCTGGGGAAAGCCGAGCTGATAGTTGTACAAGTTGCCGTTATTCCAACTGGCCACCACGATCAGATCGTTACCGTTGTCGCACCAGCGGTGCAGACCGATGACATTGTTAGTGTCATCTACGTGATAAACCTCGTAGCCTGCGTTGGCGCGGAAGCCGCAGTTGCTGCGCCGGAGAGCTATGACGTCGTGAAAGAAGAGGGTCATCGGCGCCCGGCTGGTGGCCTTGGACCAGTCGATCCGGTTGTCCCACCCAGCCCCGAACGGAATGCTTTCCAGCCACTCCGCACCCTGAAGCAGCATGGGAATGCCCGGGCTCAGAATCGTCAAACCCTGGGCCAGCTTGGAGCGACCCCGCGCCCAGATGCTATAAGGGTCCCCGCTGTCGATGGCAACCGCGAGCCGGGTCTGCGCGGCCTCGTCATGACATTCCACGTAGCGCACCAAATTGGCCTTGCTCGGGTAACTGCTCTCGTGGATGGCGTCATGAACCGGCCACATCTGGGGATTTCCGTAAGCGGCGTCAAAAGTGGCCTGCCGTACCGCATCCCGAAACCACATGTGCCACTGGCTGTCGAAGCCGGCTCCGCCGCTGCTGGTCGAATACGTGATCCACTGATCGTTGGGCAGCTCCTCGGCGATGGAAATAGCGTCGGCTTTCCGGGCATCAATATTGTTATTGACCCGCTGCATCAGATACCATCCCGAAGGCTGACCGCCGGGAAAGATATAATTGTCGCGCATGTAGCGCGTCGCATCCATGCGGAACCCGTCGATGTGATACTCATCCAGCCAGTACAGCACATTGTCGGCGTAGTAGTCGGCCACCTCCGCGCGGTCGAAGTCCGCCTGCGAGCCCCAGGGAGTCTGGACGGCCGGGTTGTCAAAGTAGATTTGCGTCCCATCGTAATACCACAGGTAGTTTCCGGTCGGCGAGAAATGGTTGTAGCAAATATCCAGCAGGACGGCTATCCCGTGCTGGTGCAGCTTGTCGATCGTGTACTTGAAGTCTGCGGGGCTGCCGTAGGCATTCTCCGGCGCCCACAGGCTGATCGGGTTGTACCCCCAGGACAAATGGTAATCGAACTCGGTCGGCGGCATCAGCTCGACGGCATTCACGCCCAAATACAGCAGGTGATCCAGGTGGGTATCCACAATGTCGCGGAACCGCCCCATCCGGTTCAGACCATCGTTGAAGCCTGAAAAAGTACCCACATGCAGCTCATAGATGACCATATCTTCAAACTGGGGCGTTTGGAAGTTCTGATCGCCCCAGACATATGAATCCGGGTTGATTATGTAGGTGTTATCGTAGTCGCCCTGGTTCATGGCTCGGCCGCGAGCGTCGGTTTTCCAGATCGTGCCCGGCTGGAACACATATTTGTACCGTTGGTTGGCGCTCACCGGCGAGGCGACCTTCCGCGTGAAGTATCCGCCGCTCTTGGTCATTGGCAACGAGGTCGTGCTCCAGCCGTTGAAATCGCCGGCGACATATGCTGACGAGGCCCCCGGCGCCCAGACCCTGAAGACCGCGCCCCCATCGCTGGTAAGGGTGGCGCCCAGCGGAGCGTGGGCAAGCGTAGCGAAGTTGACAACCCAGCCGCTGGCCGGAGGTCCGTCAGACATGCCGGCCGGGCCGAGGTAGTCGGTGTCGCTCCCGTCAGTCAGCTCGATGTAGTATTCGAGCGTGCCGGTCGGAGAAGAGGCGGGGATCGTCGCCGTCCACACATCGTAAACGCCCCGATTGTGGGAGAAAGACGCGTCGACCCAGGCCGGCGAGCCGCTATTCACGTAAACCCGCGCCGCCGTCAGATCGTAATGGTAGCTCTGAAAGAAGACCGCGAAACTTTCGCCATTGATCGGGCAGCGCGGCGAGCGGTCCAGCCAAGGAATGTGCGTGATGCCGTTCCACTCGACGTTGTTGTCATGGCCGGCCCCGAGCAGGAGCCCGGCCAGGCTGATCAGGGTCAAGATTCGAGCTGGCATAGCTGCGCTCCCGATTTAAATGGGCACTCGCTGCTGCGAAGCCCGCCTTCCGATCGGTGCTCCAACCCGTGATTATAACCAGCCGCCCGGTGCCGACCAAGGTGATGCTCCGCCGAGGTGGCGTATCCTTTCGTGTGTAATCTCGTTGCCGAGGCGTAGGAAGGGCGTATCCTCTGGCCCATATTGAATTAACAGACAAGGAGGACACGCCCATGAGGATCGTAGCGGCGGATTTGGA